>Ga0207416_1000622_pt1 | contig 57150 bp, 56 predicted proteins | sample PaiPotPPM11metaG_FD_184107 | JGI IMG/M metagenome (GOLD analysis project Ga0207416, IMG submission 184107) | Iron sulfur acid spring bacterial and archeal communities from Banff, Canada, to study Microbial Dark Matter (Phase II) - Paint Pots PPM... ... | reverse complement strand
TAGATGTCCATCATGAACATCTCGTCAAAAGGCAATTCGCTGCGTCCGCTGACCTGCCAGATTCCCGTCATGCCCGGTTTCACCTCGAGCCGCCTCAGATGGTCGGCATCATACTCCGCCACCTCCCGAGGGAGGGGTGGGCGGGGACCCACCAGACTCATGTCACCCAGCAGGACATTCCAGATCTGGGGAAGCTCGTCGAGGCTCCAACGACGGATCCAGCGTCCAAGCCGGGTACACCGGGGATCGTCGCGCATCTTGAAGATAGGTCCTTGGGTCTCGTTCTGCGCACGAAGCGTAATCTGATCATCCTCGGAGCCGTCCCGCATCGTTCGCAGCTTGAAGCACTTGAAGACACGGCCGTTCAACCCGATGCGATCCTGACCAAGCACCGGAGTGCCGGGCGATTCAAGCCGGATAAGTAGCGACAGTACCGCCAGCAGCGGCAAGCTGATGAGGCCAACTATGAGCGCGATCATGAGGTCGGTGAGCCGCTTGCAGATCCGGGCAACCCGCCGCAACGGCTTTTCGCGCACGTCGAGCAACGGGATTCCGGCAATATCGTCGACCTGCACTCGGCTCAAGCTCATTTCATAAAGGTCCGGCACGAGTTTCAGTCCGACACCGTGTCTCTCGCACAGCGACAGCACCGGCCACACCTCTTCGTGGGCTGCCGCAGGTAGCGCGACAATGAGCTCGTCGGCCAACCGGCTCTCGACGAGCTCAGGAATGTCTGCCAGCGTCCCCAGCGCTCGGAATCTTCCGAAGTCGCGCAGCTTGGACGTGTCGCGGTGATCGACGAAACCGACGAGGCGATACCCAAGATCCGACCGGCTTGCCACGCGCTGCATGATCATCATTCCTACGTCGGTTGCGCCGACCACCAGCAGGCGCCGTACTCCCCATCCGGCCCGATAGCACAGAGTGCGGATGCTCCGATACAGTCCTCGCCCGACCGTCAGTGTGGCGATCAGGAGCACCCAGACGTATACGATAACGCCGCGGGAATAGAGGTAGCTCTGGAGCATCTCCTCAACGACCACCACGGCGGCTACCGTTATCGTGGCGGCGCTAAAGATCACCACGACCTCGTCGACGATATCCGTACTCAACCGTAATCGGTATGCTCCCTTAAAGAGGAGCACCGGCATCATGATGACAAGAAGTAGAACGGCTACAGGTTGGTAGGCGGCAAAGGAAAGCTGCTGGTGAATTTGCGGGCCAACTTTGAGCGAATACCGGATCCAGTAGGCGAGCACAAATGCGGTGTATATTAGGACCACGTCGAGACCGGCCATCACGAGAGGAAGAGCCCTCTGGAGCCTCGCCGCCTTTGTGACGGGCCGTGCTGCAAGTGTCTCGCCAACGCCAATCAATTGCCGCTCTCCAGCAGAGCTTGTTCGTAGACGGAGACCGTCGCGCGCGCGGTTTCGTCCCAGCTGAAGTGCCTTGCCCGCTCTATGCCCGCTTTCCGCAACGTTTCATGGAGCTGACTGTCCTGCAGACCGCGAGCGATTGCCACCTCGAGCGACTCCTGCGAACCGGGATCTACCGTCAAGCACGCACTGCCCGCCAATTCCTGTAGTCCGCTCGAAGCAGACGTCACGGTGGGCACACCGCACGCCATTGCCTCCAGTACCGGAAGGCCGAAGCCCTCGTACGCGGACGGGTAGACGAACAAATCGGCGCAATTATACCAGAGGGGTAGCCGCTGGGGGTCCACGTAGTCCACGAAGCGCACCTCGTCGCCGAGGCCCAGCTCGGACACCAACTGAAAGAGCTCTTCGTACATCCAACCACGCGCTCCCACTAATGCCAGTACGTGCTCGAGTTTCAGTCTCTCCCGCACCGCGGCGAATGCGCGTATCAGAATGTCGAGATTTTTGCGCGGTTCGAGCGTGCCGACATGAAGAATATAGGCCCGTCCTTGTACCAGGTCCTTCCGGACGGCGGCGAGCTCCGACGCCGGCAGGGGACGAAACGAAGCATCGACCCCAGAGTACACCACCGAAACTCTGCCTGTGGGAAGGCCGAGCAGCTCGACGACATCATTCCGGGTGTGGGCTGACACCGCGATTACCCTGTCGGCGCATCGAACCGATCGCGCGACAGCCATTCGCAAGTACCTTGACCTTCCCATGGGAAACCGCTCGGGATGCCGCATGAAGGACAGGTCGTGGACCGTGAGCACGGTCGGCTTCGAGGTGAGCAGCGGCAAGACGTTAACCGTTCCGTGGACCACGTCTACCCCGCTCCGAAGCACCTGAATCGGCAGCCCGAGCTGCTCCCATGCGATGCGAACCAATGGCTTGTAGGTTGGCAGCGGGCTCACTACCGACCTCACCCCCGGTGTCGCGTCGGCATCGGCGCCGTGAAATGCTGTGTACGAGCAGTCGGGCCGTACCCGGGGCAGGTGCGTCAAGAGCTGTCGGACGTAGGTGCTAACTCCTGCCGCCCGATAGTCACTCCCCCGATGCAGCAGATAGGCGCTCAAGCCTATGACCATGCGGCGGCTTTGCTCCCCGGCACTCTTACGTCGCCCATGCGCCTGGTGATGCGCTCGCCATCTAGGTGCTCGAGGAAGCTCAGCGCATACTTTCGCGAGGTACCACAAGCGTCGCGCAGAGCCCCAACAGTGACCTCGCCATGCTGCCGCAGCAGATCCATGGTTTTGGACACCATGCTTTCATACGCGCTGCGCGCAAAGTAGATGTCGTCCCCAACCCGCACCACCTCACCATCGAGCGCCATTGCAGACAACAGCGTCGGGTCGGTCTGAGCCGCGGTAAGCAATTCATTGCCACTGGGCGGCGAAAACGGATTGCGCCCGAGTACCTCCAACACACGATCCGCCTCATCCCGACGGGTGGCCGTGCCCCCTGTGTACCCTGGCAAGGCCACCAGCGTGCCGTGCTCGCGGATCACTCCTGTCTCGACCAGGGCTCGCAGGGCCGCCGCCCAGGTGGATCGAGGCCAGAAAATCTTGCTTCTCAGCTCCTCCTTCGGCATCCCCCGCTGCAATGGGTGAGCCACCTGGTATGACTTCACCAGCCGCTCTGCGCGGCCGATGATATCGCTCCAGTTCGCACCGCCGATAAACGCATTTCCCAGTTTCCTGACTCGCCCTTCCCGTGCCAGTTCATGCAGCGCCACCGCAATGCTTTCGCGGTCCGTTGCCAGAAGTGCGGCGAGCTGGGCCTCGCTGCGGACTTGACGCTCGGACAGCGCCGCCGCTGTCGCCTCGCTGAGCGATTCGGAGCTCAAGCCCGCCAGCCGATCGAGCGCCTGCTTGTCTGAGCGACGATGGCGCGGCGCGACGTCCACGATTTGACCTCCGGCCACGGTCCGAAGAGGCGAAGGCAGGCGAGCGATGAAGTACTGTCCTCGTAGCGCGCCAACCGGCTCTGCGAATCGAATCTGAATCCAGCCGCTCTCTCCCGGACCGATTTTGTCCTCGTTCAAGATTGCAAGCGTGGCAGCGCGCTCGGCCGACCCGACGTGAATCGCGACGGCAAGGCCGTCCCGCAGCGCGAACGGGGCATCGGGCAGCACACGGAGACGAGCGTCCACGCGGGTCACCGTCCGCACTGAGCCGGGCCTGACCAGCATGTCTCCCCGAGCCAATTCGTCCCGGGCCACACCGGCCAGATTCGCCGCGACGCGGGCGCCCGGCTCGGCTTCGTCTACCTGGCGGCGGTGTGTCTGCAGGGTACGGATGCGCGCTCGCTTTCCGCGCGGGACCACTTCGACTTCCTGCCCTACCTGGAGTCGGCCCGAGTGCAGCGTCCCCGTGGCCACCGTACCGAACCCCGAAATCGTAAACACCCGGTCAATCGGCATGTACGGTACGCCGCGATCTTGTGGATCGGGAGCTGTGGCGACGGCTGCGTCGAGCGCCTCTAGCAATTCCGGCAGGCCCCGGTCGGTAACGACGCTTACCGGGACGATAGGCGCTCGCCGCAGGCTCGTGGTGGCTAGCAGCTCGGCTACCTCCTCCCGCACGAGCTCCAGCCACTCGTCGTCGACCAGATCGGCTTTGGTGAGCGCAGCCACGCCATGCTCGACGTCGAGTAGGTTGAGGATATCCAGGTGCTCACGCGTTTGCGGCATGACGCCTTCATCGGCAGCCACCACGAGCAGTGCAATGTCAATGCCCCCCGCGCCCGCCAGCATATTCTTTACGAATCGTTCGTGGCCGGGCACATCTACGATGCTGACATCACTCCCTGAGGGTAGTGTGAGCCAGGCAAAACCCAGGTCGATCGTCATCCCCCGGCGCTTCTCCTCCAAGAGCCGATCCGGATCCATGCCGGTCAGCCGGTGAACCAGCGCCGACTTTCCGTGGTCTATGTGCCCTGCCGTCCCAATAACTTTCATGGCTGTACGCTCGAAAATGGTACCACGGCCTGAGGTTCTGACTGTGCGATTTTCGCACACTTTGGCGCCGCTCGGTCGTCGGAGCAGACACAAACCGTCCGCAATGTGTACAATATTCTAGGGGAACAGTCAAGTCGCCTCGTAGCCGCGACGTAGCTCAGGGCTTCAGTCCATCGCCCGTGGACAAGAGATGCCGCGTAGCTCTTCAGCCCGTCGCCGGTTGTTGCCAAACTCGCCAGGGCCGCGGTCCACGACTCCTGTTGCCCAGCTGCTAAGCACAGTCTAATCAAGGGGAAAGGGAACCATGACCGACGAAATTCAGTCGCGTGGTCGCGAGCCGGACTCTGCGAAGTCGACGGCCGGAAAGTTAATCCTCGTGGCCGACGATGACCAGTCAATTCGAAGCTTGCTCCAGAGCTTCCTTCAAAGTGAAGGCTTCAAGACGCTGGAAGCGAAGTCGGGTCGGGATGTCCTTCCCGCTCTCACGAAGCATCGTCCTGACGTTGTAATCATGGACGTCCGAATGCCTGGCATGACTGGGCTTGAAGTGCTGGATCAAATGAAGCGCGCCCACATCGAGGACTTGCCTGTTCTCATGATGACTGCGTACGGAACCTCGAATATTGCCATCGAGGCCATCCAACGCGGCGCCTACGATTATGTGACCAAGCCATTTGAGCTCGACGACCTTCTCATGACCGTCCGGCGGACGATCGATCATCGCGAGCTGGCCCGGCGTGTCCGAGCGGTCGACGAGACGATACGCGATCCGCTGGACAACATTATTGGGAATACGTCATCGATGCAGCATGTCTACAAGACGATCGGACGCATAGCGAGGACGGACGCGACCATCTTGATTTGCGGTGACAGTGGCACCGGCAAGGAGCTGGTGGCGGGGGCTATACACTTCAACTCGCATCGCCGCAATGGTCCCTACGTCAAGGTCCCGTGCGCCTCGCTCACCGAGACGCTCCTGGAGAGCGAGCTATTCGGTCATGAGGCCGGCAGCTTTACCAGCGCCGTCAAGACACGCAAGGGGCGCTTTGAAATGGCTGATAAGGGGACCATCCTTCTCGACGAGATCGGCGAGATGTCGCTCAATACGCAGAAGAAGCTTCTGCGTGTCCTCCAGGAGCGCGAGTTCGAACGTGTGGGCAGCAATACGCCCATCAAGGTCGATACCCGCGTCATCGCCGCCACCAACCGCAATCTCGGCGAGGACGTTGCGGAGGGGCGCTTCCGCGAAGATCTGTACTACCGCCTCAACGTCATCGCCGTCGAGCTGCCCGCCCTGCGCGATCGCATGGACGATGTCCCGCTGCTCGTCGAACATTTTTTGCAGAAGTATCGAAGCGATTGTCCCACCGGCAGTCCACGCATTTCTGAGGAGGCCCTCGAAAAGCTAATGGACTACGATTATCCGGGTAATGTCAGGGAGCTAGAAAACATCGTTCACCGCGCGATTATCCTGGCGCGAGGCTCGGTCATCACGCCGCAGCACATCGTCTTCACCGGCGCACCTGGAAAGCGTGACTCGGATATCGACGAGCAGATAGCCGAGAAAGTGGCTATGGGCGTCCCCTTGAGGGATATCGTGGCCCAGACCGAGAAACAGGCGATCGAAGCCGCGCTTCAGCAGGCGAGCGGAAATCGTAGCCAGGCCGCGAAGCAGCTCGGTATTTATCGACGCCTGCTCTACGCCAAGATCAGCGAGTACCAGATCGCCTAACCCGAAATATTTCGGGCTAATAAGCTCCGACAGGGACCCCTCATCCCTCCGGGTATCACTATTCCCGCGTCCAGGTCCCGCTCTTTCCCCCTGACTTCAGGGTTAGCCGGACATCAGAGATGACCATTCCACGGTCGACGGCCTTGCACATGTCGTAGATCGTCAGCGCCGCCACAGTGACCGCGGTCAGTGCTTCCATTTCTACGCCGGTCTTTCCGGCCGTCTTCACTCGCGCCACGATATCCAGGCGCGAATCCTCTTCGTCAAAGGAAAATTCTACCTCGACGCTGCTAAGCAACAACGTATGACACAACGGAATCAGCTCTGCGGTGCGCTTGGCCGCCATGATGCCCGCAACCCGCGCCAATCCAAGCACATCACCCTTCGCCGCAGCGTTGCTGCGAATGAGTTCCAGGGTTTCCCGACGCATGGCCACGCTGCCTCGCGCCTCTGACTGCCGCACGGCGACCTGCTTGTCGCCAACGTCGACCATATGAGCCGCTCCCCTGGCGTCGATGTGTGTGAGATGCTCAGTCGATGTGTCCTCGGACATGGCTCCTCCCAGACTTCGATCATACTCGTATAGCCCGCTAATTGAGCTTATCGTTAGAATCGTGCGGCCTTTGCCGATTTTTGACGTTAGACGGAGTCTGCCTGTGCGCTTGACGCCCCGAGGCATCATTGGTGCTCTCAAAGCGGCTGCAACCCTGCGTCGCCTGAAGCTACCCTACAGCGAAATAGAGCGGCGGCGCCGCGGTTTCGTGATCTTGCAGATTGACGCACTCTCTCACGACGATTTGCAGCGGGTGTTGGCCCGCGGCTACATGCCACATCTCAAGCATCTTCTCGACTGCACGCACACCGTCTCGCGCTGGCGCAGCGGAGCGCCGAGCGATACGGCGGCGATTCAGTGCGCATTGATGTATGGCAACAAGTCGAATGTCCCCGGCTTTTACTGGTTTGACAAGCGAAAGCAGCGACCGGTCATCTGCAGCTGGCCGCTCGATATGGCAGCCGTGGAGATAGAGAATGCCCAGGGACGAGCCGGTCTGTTTCGGCATGGCAGCGTGTATATGGGCATGGCGGCGGGCGGAGCTCAACGCGCGGTCTTTACGACCAGCGCCCTCGGTCAGACCCGCTTTCCACCGCGCCTCACCGGAATCGATGTGTTCTTGTTGCTGGTTCTGCACCCCTGGCGCCTGGCACGAGCGGCCGGCCTCACCGTCGCTGAAGTCCTGATCGAGCTCTATCAGCAGGCCATTGCACGCCTGAAGCGTCGCTATGTTCCCCCGGAAGGCATCTTCCCGCTCACGCGGGCCTTCACTCATGTGCTGTTTCGCGAGCTTACCACGCTGGGCATCCGCCTGGACATCTTCCGAGGCGTCCCCGCTATCTATGCCAACTACATTGGCTACGACGAAGTAGCCCATCATTTTGGCCCGCGAAGCGCTCCCGCCTATCGCACGCTCAAGGCGCTCGACCGCCAGATACGGGACGTCGAACGCGCCGTCGACACCATTGCGCTGCGTCCGTACGACCTCTATATCATGAGCGATCACGGCATGACAGAGTCGCTGCCGTTTCATTACCTCTACGGGCAGACGCTCGCGCAGTTCATTGCCTCTCATGGAGTGAATCCCCCATCGGCGACCGAGCTAGAGTCGCGACCTTATCGAGACCTCGCCACCCTGCAACAGGTCGAGGAGCTGTCGGCCGAGATTGGTCCGAAGACCAGCGGCGCAACGCAGTTCTTGGTAGATCGCGCCATGCGCCTGGCCATGCGAATCGGTACCGGTCCGCTCCAGGCAGGCTTGGCCGATCGTTCGGACGCACCGGTCATGGCGATCTATTCCAGCGCCCTCGCCAATGTCTATTTCACGGACGTCTCGCACCGCATGGATGTGGAGGAGGTGGAAGCTCGCGCGCCAGGATTGCTCGACTCGCTCGTCGCTCATCCCGGCATCGGCCTGCTTCTGATCCGCCAGGCAGGACGGACCGTGGCACTGCATCGCGAGGGCCGCACGATTCTGGAATCTGCCGACGAGCAGGCGCTTGAGTTCCTGAGGATCTACGACGACCCCGTCTTGGTCCGCGACCATATCCTGCATCTCTCTGCAATGCCCTCGGCCGGCGATCTGCTTGTCTTTGGCTCCTTTGATGGCTCGCGCGTCGTCAATTTCGAGGACCATGTCGGCGCGCATGGCGGACTTGGAGGAGTGCAGCAGTTTCCCTTCATGGTTTCCCCGCGTGCCACGCGCGCCTCCTACGAAGGCGTCACCGATGCCACGCAGCTTCACCCCCTGTTCGTGCGGCGGTATCAGCTCAACGGCAAGGAAGATACCGCATTCCCATCGCGTCCCGCTGCCGACGGCTCGCTCTCAGATGCAGCGGCGGGTTAGACAAGCGCCGTCACTCTTGACGTGTGGGACTGCGCTGTGGGTAACATATAAGTGCTGCTTTATTCAAGTCACACTTATGTTTATTGGGAACGGAAGACATGCAGGACGTTTCAGCCTATTTTCGCGCACTCGCCGACCACACACGGCTTACGATCGTGCGCTACTTGGCCTGCCATGAGCGGGTCACCGTAACGCAGCTGTGCAGAGAATTACACCTCAGCCAGCCGCTGATCTCCTGGCACCTGCGACGCCTGCGCAGGGCCGGGATCGTACAAACGCGGCGCGAAGGTCGGCAGGTCTGGTGTTCGCTGGATCGGGCCGCCCTGCAGACCTATGAGCGGCGGCTCGATCACATATTGGGTCTCGAGAAGACAGGAGACGCTAATCAAAGCGATGTGCAGCCAGTCTCACTAAAATCAGCAAGGCACGGATAGCGAAAGGAGCTTGATCTTGGGCAAGGTTCGGGTAGGGATTATCGGGGTAGGAAATTGCGCCTCGGCGCTGGTGCAGGGCATTCAGTATTATCGCGATGCCAAAGACGGCGACTTCGTCCCCGGGTTGATGCACGTCGACTTGGGCGGCTACCACGTCCGCGACGTAGAGTTCAGCTGTGCTTTCGACGTGGACCAGGACAAGGTCGGTTTAGATCTGTCCGAGGCCATCTTTGCCGGGCAAAACAACACCTACAGGTTTTCGGACGTGCCTCACCTGGGGGTGAGGGTCGATCGCGGAATGACCCACGATGGGCTGGGGAAATATCTTTCCCAGGTAATCACCAAGGCCCCCGGCCCTACGGCCGACATCGTCAGCATCTTGAAAGAGACTGAGACCGACGTGGTCGTCAGTTATCTTCCGGTTGGAAGCGAGGAGGCCACGAAGTGGTACGTCGAGCAAATTCTCGATGCAAGATGCGCCTTCGTCAATTGCATTCCGGTGTTCATTGCACGCGAGGAGTACTGGCGCCGTCGGTTCGAAAAGTCGGGTCTGCCGATCGTCGGCGACGACATCAAGTCTCAGGTTGGTGCCACCATCGTCCACCGCGTCCTGACCAATCTCTTCCGCGACCGTGGAGTGCGTATGGAGCGCACCAGCCAGCTCAACGTGGGAGGCAATACGGACTTCTTGAACATGCTTGAGCGAGAGCGGCTGGAGTCGAAGAAGATTTCCAAGACCAACGCCGTCACGTCGCAGCTCGACTACGAGATCGAGCCCGGCAATGTTCACATCGGGCCAAGCGACTATGTGTCCTGGCTCACCGACCGAAAGTGGGCCTACATCCGGGTGGAGGGCCGCTCGTTCGGCGACGTGCCTCTCAACGTCGAGCTTAAGCTCGAGGTCTGGGACTCTCCGAACTCAGCCGGAGTTGTGATCGATGCGATTCGCTGTTGCAAGCTCGCGCTGAATCACGGCATCGCCGGCGCGCTCGAGGGTCCATCCGCCTACTTCATGAAGTCACCGCCCGTCCAACACAAGGACGAAAAGGCACGTGAGATGACGGAGGCGTTCATCCGGGCCACCGCGCTCGTCGACGATCCGGTGAGCGCGCCGGCTACGAGCTAAGGAGCTATGGCGCTCTATCTGGTCATTCAGGTTGGAGCACTGCTCTCTCGAATTTTGCCGCGCTCATGGCGGTATCTGATTGGTACCGCGGTGGGCGACATCGTTTACCGTGTGTGGCCTACTAAGCGCCGCATTTTGAAGGGCAATATGGCAACCGTGCTCGGACTTCCTCTGCAGCATCCCGACGTGGGCCGCACATCGCTCAAGGCGATGCGCAACTACTGCAAGTACCTCATAGAATTCCTCGAGCTGGCCGGCGGCTCGACTCCGCAAGCCGCCGTTCGCTCGCTGCAAAACGCGCGGGGATTGGAACACCTGCAGCGTGCCGTGCGGCAAGGGAAGGGAGTCATCGTCGCAACAGCCCACTTCGGAACGATCGAAGTAGGGGGACCCGCCCTGGCGACGCTCACACCGCTCCACGCCGTTCACGACCGGTTTCAACCCGACTTCCTGGATCGCCTGATTCGGGGGAGGCGACTGCAAATGGGCATCAACCCCATAGCGGTCGGCAACGTTCGGCAGATGCTCCGCGTGCTGCACCAGGGCGAAGCGCTCGCTCTTCTCTTCGATCGCCCGGTAGACGCTGGTAAGGGCGTGACCGTTCGATTTTTTGGTTACGAGACAGCGCTTCCGGCCGGTCCCGCCGTTCTGGCGATGAAGACAGGGGCGGCGCTTCTTCCGATCTACCAGTTTCGGCGGCCAGACAGGTCAATCGAAAGCGTGATCTTCCCTCCGATCAGATGGACGCCGTCCGGCGAGCGCACTCGTGACGTTCAGATCGTCATGCAAAAGCTCGTAGACACCTATCAGGCAATGATACGTGATCGCCCCGACCAGTGGTATATGTTCCGGCCAATGTGGCCGACGAACGCAACCCCACGGCGCGCCCCGGCGATGGAGAGGATCTCGGGCGGCCCGGCGGCCTGATGTCTCGCAATCTCGCACTCTATCTCGCGCTGCGGCTTGCTTCTGGTGTCGTGCCTTACCTTCCCCTCGAGCTCTGCTATCGGATGGCCGCTGTCATTGGTAATTGCGCCTATCTGGTCCTGCCTGGCCCGCGAGCGGCCATTCGTGCCAATCTGGCTCGCGTCCTGCACATGTCCCCTGAAAGCAGAGAGGTCAAAACAAAAGCGCGACAGGCCTTCCAGAATGACGCCAAGAACTGGATCGATACGCTTCGCATCTCGGCAGTCTCGGATGAAGACATGATTAATTCGGTTCAGGTCGAGGGCTGGGAACACATGGAGGCCGCCATCCGCGGCGGCAGAGGTGTGATCATGGTCGCAATGCACCTGGGAAATTTCGATCTCGTAGGTCAATATATGGCGATTCGCGGCGGCCGGCTCACCATCCCCGTCGAACGAATGCAACCCGAGCAGCTCTTCACATTTCTTCTGGAGCTCCGCGGCAGCAAGGGCATCAACGTGGTGCCCATCGATCAGGCTCCTCGCGCCATGGTAAAGGCGCTGAAGGCCGGGGAGATCGTTGCCATCATGACCGACCGAAACCTGGCCGGTCACGGCATCCAGGTCGAGTTTTTTGGCGCAGAGACAATCTTGCCGAGAGCGCCGGTGTCGTTGGCTCGCCATACCGGAGCGTCTCTTCTGGTGGGCGGCGCCGTGCGCGTGGCGAGGGGTAAATTCCTTGGCTTCGTCTCAGCGCCGGTGCCGATCGTGCAGTCGGGCAACGCGGCTCGTGACGATCGGGACAGCCTACGTCGGTTGGCCACGATCATGGAAGAATACATTGGGCGCTTTCCGGAACAGTGGTTGATGTTCACGCAACTCTGGGATAACCGCACGGACGCCAATCTGACTGGTACCATAAAGCAACAAAAAGAGGCGGCGGTATGATCACGTGAAGATTGCGCTGGTGTCGCCCTATGACTTCCCGTATCCGGGCGGCGTGACGAATCACGTTCGCCAACTCTCTCAGGAATTTGCAGCGCTCGGTCACGAAGTGCGAATCATGGCTCCATCCTCAAATAGGAATTTGGAGCGGGAGGAGCGGGACGTGTACCGCATCGGCAGTGTGCGGCGGATCCCGGCGAACGGATCGATTGCCCGCATTACGCTCTCGTTTCGACTTGCGCGTCGCGTCCGCGAGGTGCTGGCCGCCGAGCAGTTCGACGTCATACATGTTCATGAGCCACTCATGCCTTCCCTGCCGCCCACCGTGCTCAAGTACTCTGACTCGCTCAATATCGGCACCTTTCATGCCTACCGGGGCTCATATTATGGCTACTTTTACGGCCGACCCGTACTGCGTCGCGCTTTCAGGAGCCTCGATGGTCGCATTGCCGTGTCGCTGGCAGCGAAGAGATTCGTGCGTCAATACTTCATGGCGCCATACAAGATCATTCCAAACGGCGTGGAATTGGAGCGATTCAATCCTGCGGTAGTGCAACCTCTACCGGAATTCGACGATGGACGACCGAATATTCTGTTTGTGGGGCGTCCGGAGAAACGAAAGGGTGTGGGCTATCTTCTGCGCGCCTATCCTCACATCAAAGCTGCGTTCCCGCAGGCCAGGTTCATAATCGTGGGCGCGGGCGATTGGGAAAACTCGCGATATCGGGCGTACGTCGAGCGCCACAACATGCGCGACATTGTCATCAGGGGCACCGTCTCGGACGAGGAGCTCCCACGTTATCACCGAAGCGCTGACGTGTTCTGTGCGCCCGCCGTACGTGGGGAGAGTTTCGGACTGGTGCTGCTCGAGGCGATGGCCGCCGGGTTGCCGGTGGTCGCCAGCAACATCGAGGGCTACAGCCGTGTCCTGACCGACGAACGACAGGGATTGCTCGTGCCGCCTCGCGATGAGCTTGCGGTGGCCGGGGCGGTCTGCCAATTGCTTCAGGATCGCCGGCTTGCCGCTCAGATGGGTGCCTGCGGACGCCAAACATCCGCTCTGTACTCATGGGGAAGCATCGCGGAGCAGGTCCTGGATTATTACGTCAAAACGGGCCTGAAAAGCTTTCCCTCGTATCCCACACCGGTGGTCGCAGCCCCGAACGTGTTGATGTAGATATGTTTCCTAAAGCGCTGCAGACCTGGGCCAGACAGCTCGCCGAGGGAGTCGTCGCGCCTTTGGCGCGCCGGGGAGTGAACCCCAACGTGATCACCGTCCTCGGCTTTGCCTTCAACGTGATGACCGCAGCCGTTCTGGCAACCGGCCACCTAAGTACCGGCGGTGCCATGCTCTTTCTCTCCGGGGTCTTCGATATGCTCGATGGTGCCCTGGCGCGGGTCACGTCGCGGCAGAGCGACTTCGGAGCATTTCTTGACTCATTGCTCGACCGGTACTCGGAGGCTGCTGTCCTTCTGGCGCTCATCTTCGTCTTCACCGTCCGGCAGAACACAGCGAGCGTTTTACTGGTGTACGCGGTTGCGGTGGGCTCCATCCTGAGTAGCTATGCACGTGCCCGCGCCGAGGGACTTGGACTCGACGCCAAGGTGGGGATCGCGCCACGGCCCGAGCGGGTGTTGATCCTGGGCCTGGGGTTACTCTTCACCGGCTTGGGGCTTCCCTTTAGCGGTAGCACGACTATCGCAGCGCTGGCTGTGCTTGCCGTTCTGACCCATGTCACCGCGATGCAGCGCCTCTATCACGTGTGGCAGCAAACCCGTGCCAAAGCCAAAGACAAGGCGCGTCGTTCGACCAAGGCTACCGAGACCAGGATCACTTAGTCCTCCGGCGGCCCGCGGTAGACTGGGTCAAACCGTGAGGCTTCGTCCAACGCTATGACCCAAACTTTGCGCCGGATCGCCATCCTGGCCGAAGGCACACTTGAGTTTCATCACGGCAAGACGGCGATCAGCCTTCTGCGATACCGGCCGCAGGTTGTCGTAGCCGTCATTGATAGCGAACATGCAGGAGCAACTACCGGGGCTGTGCTCGGCCTCGCCGGCCAAACTCCGATCGTGCAGAACCTCGAACAGGCAGCACCTTCGCTCCCCGGTCAATTGCACGAAAGGAGGTAGCTATGCAGCCCGATTTCCGGTTGACGACGCTTGCACGCTGCGCCGGCTGAGCGAGCAAAGTCAGCATGGCTGACCTCGCGTACGTGCTACGCCAACTTCCCGAGCCCGATGATCCAAATATTCTGGTCGGAAGCAATATCGCTTCGGACGCTGCCGTGTATCGGATCAGCGACGAGGTGGCTCTCGTCCAAACCGTCGACTTTTTCACACCGGTCGTGGACGATCCCCGCACCTATGGGCAGATCGCAGCTGCCAACTCCCTGAGCGATGTTTATGCTATGGGCGCCACGCCGCTCACGGCGCTCAACATCGCCGCATTCCCGTTCAAAGATCTGCCGGCTGAGATCCTCGCCGAAATCATGCGCGGTGGCGCGGAGAAGGCGGCTGAAGCAGGCGTGCCAATCGTGGGCGGCCACACCGTCGACGATGCCGAACCGAAATACGGGCTCGCTGTCACCGGCACCGTGCACCCGGATCGCTTCATCACGGCGCGCGGCGCCGCGCCGGGAGACCGCTTGCTGCTAACCAAACCGATCGGAACCGGCCTCATCTCCACTGCCCTCAAGGTCGGGGCCGTACTTGACACGCATCTGAGCCAGGCCGTCCGATGGATGACGACGCTCAATAGGCAGGCTTCGATTGCGATGATGCAGGCCGGTGCCCACGCGGCCACCGATATCACCGGATACGGATTGCTCGGGCATCTCGCCGAGCTCTGCCGAATCTCCGGCGTGTCGGCCCGGATCCATGTGGACGCCGTGCCGCTGCTTCCGGGAGCTCTCGACTATGCTCGGCGGGAGTACATTCCGGGAGGCACGTTCACCAATATGGCGCATCTCGAGCAGGACGTGCGCTTTGACGAGAATGTGGACGATCCGATGCGCGCCGTATTGGCCGACCCGCAAACCTCCGGCGGCCTGCTCGTGTCGCTTTCCGCCGAAGCCGCAGACGCGTTCAGAGACCTGTGCGGGCCCGACACGCTGCACGCGGAAATCGGCCAGATCGTGCAAGGCCCACCCGGCACTGTCCATGTCATTCCTTAACAGTCAAGCACTAAAGTTGTGTATACTTCAGGTAGTCAAGATTCATGGGGGTGGAATGTCATTGCACCGGCGGAGTTACACCGCATGGCGCCTGAGAAAGACCGGCCGCCAGTCGGCACGGGCCCCCAATGCAAGGCTAATTGAGCGCGCTTCAAAGGCGCAGAAGAGGATGAAAAATGCCCGATTCAGAAACGGGTTCTAAGAAGAAAGAAGAGCGTACCCTGCGCCTTCCGGTTCTTCCCCTGTATGAAACAGTCGTCTTTCCCCGCATGATGCAGCCCATCCAGGTCGGGCGAAAGCCGTCGCTTTTGGCGGTCGACGAGGCAGTGAAACAGCGGCCACACCGCATTGTCATGTTGACTCAGACGGATTCTGACAAACAGGACGTCGGACCCGACGACCTGATGGACATCGGGGTCATGGCAACCCTCGGTCCCATGTTCCGCTTGCCCGATGGAAGTGTCCAGCTGTTAGCACAGGGCGAGGAGCGCGTGCGGGTGCTCGGTTTCTCTAAGACCGAGCCGTATCTCGAGGTAGAGGTCGAAATCATCCCACAGGCTGCACCGCAGACCCGTGAGATCGCGGCGCTGATGCAGTCGACCAAGGAGCTGATTACCAATTACGTTAATCTCCGGGGTAATGTTCCGGCCGATGCTCTCTCCACCGTTCGCGATGTCGAGGACCCGGCGTGGCTCGCCGATCTGGTGGGCTATATGCCGGAGCTGGAACCGGACCAGCGGAAGGAGCTGCTCACCACTCTCGACGTGGCAGAGCGTCTGAAACGAGCGCACGCACTACTCTCTGAGCACGTAGAGGTGCTCGAGCTCAAGAACCGAATAAGTAGCGAAGTTCAGAAAAACATCGACAAGACCCAGCACGAGTATCTGCTTCGTGAGCAGATGAAGGAGATCCAGCGCCAGCTTGGAGAGCTCGATCCGGAGCAGGCTGAGGCTCAGGAGTGGCGAGACAAGATCGAGGCTGCGAATATGCCCGAGAAGGCGCATGACAAGGCCGAAAAGGAAGTAGATCGCCTGGAGCGAATGCCGGCGGCCTCTCCTGAAGTCGGAATGATCCGAACCTACCTCGACTGGCTCGTCGGCATGCCGTGGTCCGTCAGCACCGACGACCAGCTGGATTTGCACGCTGCGGCCGAGCAGCTTGACCGCGACCACTACGGACTGGAGATGGTGAAGGAGCGCATGTTGGAGCACCTGGCGGTGCGGAAGCTGTCGTCCGAGCTTCGCAGCCCGATCATCTGTCTGGTTGGTCCACCCGGAGTGGGTAAGACCAGTCTGGGCAAGTCGGTGGCCGCCGCCATGGGACGCAAATTTGCCCGCATGTCCCTCGGAGGGGTGCACGACGAAGCAGAGATTCGAGGGCATCGAAGAACGTACATCGGTTCTCTGCCCGGCCGGATCATTCAGTCGATCCGGCAAGCAGGATCCAGCAATCCGGTCATCATGCTGGACGAGATTGACAAGGTCGGAGCCGACTTTCGCGGAGACCCCACTGCGGCTCTGCTGGAGGTGCTCGATCCCGAACAAAATACCGATTTCTCGGATCACTACCTCGAAGTGCCTTTTGACTTATCAAACGTACTGTTCATCACGACGGCCAACGTGCTGCACACCATTCCACCGGCCCTTCGCGACCGCATGGAAATCATCGAGCTGCCCGGTTACACCGAGGAGGAAAAGGTTCAGATCGGCCTCAACTTCCTCGTCCCGAAACAACGACGATTTCATGGCATTGGCGAGGACCAGCTCGAGATCACGATCGAGGCTCTGCGTTTGATCGTGCGCGAGTACACCCGCGAGGCGGGCGTTCGCCAGCTCGAGCGCGAGATTGCTGCCATCTGTCGAAAACTCGCACGTCGCTTTGCAGAAGATGGACCGTCACAAATCAAGGTCGACGTCAAGGATCTGCCGACGTATCTCAAAGCCCCGCGATTCACCTGGGGTGTAGCGGAAGAGTATGACGAGATCGGCGTCGCAACCGGCCTAGTAGTGACCGAAGAGGGCGGTGACGTCATTCCGGTCGAGGTGACGCTCATGGACGGGAAGCCGAACTTCATCCTCACCGGTCAGCTGGGCGACGTCATGCAGGAGTCGGCGCGCGCGGCCATGTCATACGTGCACTCGCGAGCTCGCGAGCTCGGCATCAAGCCGTCTGCTTTCGAGGAACACTCGGTCCACATTCACGTTCCGGCTGGGGCGATCCCCAAGGATGGACCGTCTGCCGGCATCACGATGGCGACGGCCATGATTAGCGCCCTTTCCGGGCGGCAGACGCGGCGCGATGTCGCTATGACCGGAGAGATCACGCTTCGAGGTCGAATCCTCCCCATCGGCGGTCTGAAGCAGAAGGTCCTCGCCGCGCACCGGGCAGGCATTCGATCCGTGCTCTATCCCAAGAAGAACAGCAAGGATCTCGAGGAGATCCCGACCGACGTGCGCGATGCGATGGACCTCGTTCCCGTCGATCAGATGGATGAGGTGGTCATGCGAGCGCTGCTCGACCGGCCTGCGCCTGCCGATGCCATGAAGTACGCTCACTTCGACGCGATCCTCCTACCGGGCCTCGATACGCCCTGGCAGGCACCTCCCAGCCCCGCAGCCGGCTAGCTCAGCCAAGGTAGCACGGAAACCTGCAAACCTATGCGAGAACCCCGGCCCGTCTGGGCCGGGGTTCTCGCATGTGATTCTCTGCCTGAGGCCTCATGCTTCTTTACCATAAATGACTCACTCATATTCCTTGACAAGAGGACACTCAACCATTTACACTTGAGGCGTATAGATAACGACTATCACATGAACCTATCGAACTGAAGGAGTCGTACACATGGCAAAAGTTGTGGGAATCGATCTGGGGACGACCAACTCGGTTGTTGCCGTCATGGAAGGCGGCGAACCCATGGTCATACCCAATGCCGAGGGCAGTCGACTGACTCCATCGGTTGTGGCGTTTACCAAGACCGGTGAACGACTCGTTGGCCAGCTGGCCAAGAGGCAGAGTGTCGTCAATCCAGAGCGCACCATCGCCTCCATCAAGCGCAAGATGGGCACCAACGAAAAGATCACAATCGACGGCAAGCAGTACACGCCACAGGAAATCTCGGCCATGATCCTTGGCAAGCTGAAAGCAGATGCCGAGAAGTACCTGGGCGAACAGGTACGCCAGGCGGTCATTACCGTTCCGGCCTACTTCAACGACAGTCAGCGGCAGGCCACCAAGGACGCCGGCGCGATTGCGGGACTCGAGGTGCTGCGCATTATCAACGAGCCCACGGCAGCCTCGCTCGCCTACGGACTGGACAAGAAACAGTCCGAGACCATTCTCGTCTTTGACCTGGGAGGCGGGACGTTCGACGTCTCCGTCCTCGAGGTGGGCGACGGCGTATTTGAGGTGAAGGCCACGGCCGGCGACACGCAGCTGGGAGGCGACGACTACGATCGCCGCGTCGTCGATTGGGTCGCCGAAGAGTTCCAGCGTGACGAAGGCATAGATCTTCGCAAGGACCGGCAGGCGCTGCAGCGACTGCTCGAGGCCGCCGAAAAGGCCAAGGTTGAGCTCTCCAGTGTGGTCCAGACCGAAATCAATCTTCCCTTCATCACTGCCGATCAGAACGGTCCAAAGCACTTGATCAAGACCATCACCCGCGCCAAGTTCGAGGAGCTGACGGAAGACCTGACCCAGCGATGTGTCGGTCCATTCCAGCGCGCGCTGGCAGACTCGAAGCTCTCCGAGGCCGACATCAACGAAGTTGTGCTCGTCGGGGGCTCGACCCGGATGCCCGTAATTCAGCAGCTCGTCAAAAAGCTCACCGATAAAGATCCGCACCAGGGAGTCAACCCGGACGAGGTCGTAGCGGTTGGCGCTGCCATCCAGGCCGGCGTGCTGATGGGCGACGTGAAGGACGTGGTCCTTCTCGACGTCACCCCGCTATCGCTCGGCATCGAGACCCTGGGGGGCGTCAACACCGTGCTCATTCCACGGAACACCACCATTCCGACGGCCAAGAGTGAAGTCTTCAGCACCGCGGAGGACAACCAGACGGCGGTCGACATTCACGTGACCCAGGGCGAGCGTCCTATGTCGCGTGACAACATGACGCTTGCACGATTCCGCCTGGAGGGAATTCCACCCGCTCCTCGTGGCCTGCCTCAGGTCGAGGTGACCTTTGACATTGATGCCAACGGCATTATCAACGTTCGCGCCAAAGATCTCGGAACCGGTCGCGAGCAGGCGGTCAAAGTCACCGCCTCTACCAACCTCAGCCAGTCTGACATCGAGCGCATGGTCAAAGACGCCGAACAGTTCGCCCAGCAAGACGCAGAAGCACGGGTCGCGGCCGAGGAGAGGAACCTGGCCGACACGCTGGCGTATCAGACCGAGAAGACACTGCGTGAGAGCGGCGATCGCATCTCAGACACCGACAAGCAAAGTGTCGAGTCTGCGCTCTCCGACCTTCGTGACGCACTGAAGAGCAACGACAACGACCGCATCCGCTCCGCTCGTGAAAACCTGGAGCGCGTCTGGGCGCCTGTCGCCTCGAACCTCTACCAGCAGGCCGGCTCAACGAGCGGACCCGAGGAGCCCGGCGATGGGCATACCGGCTCACAAGGTCAGCCGAGCGAAGACGATGTGGTTGACGCTGAATTTCGGTCCAGCGAGGAGAGCTAATACGATAGCCGAAGCGGCGCTAGCCTGGATGATTCCCGTATCGCGGCCTGCTATGGCCGCCACATGGGCGGCAATTGGGGCGTATGAATGATCCGGGCTAGCCGTCCCTGGCCATCGGAGTGGGGAGCAATCTATGACGAAAAAAGTTGACGAAAAAGTTGGTGCTGCGGACCGGAAACCCTCGCTTGACGAAGCAGGGGAGGAAAATGCGGAGGTCGGCGCCGCGGTAAAACAGCAGGAAGATGAAGTAGAAATGCTACGAGAAGAGCTCGCGGTCGCGCAGCAAGAGGCGGCTGAGAATCAAGACAAGTACCTCCGCGCGCGAGCCGACATGGAAAATTACAAGAAGCGAATTGAGCGAACCTATGCGGATCTGGCCAAGTCGGCCAAGAAGGATCTGCTCCGAAAACTGCTCAGCGTCAAGGACAACCTGGAGCGGGCCTTGCAGTACGGCGAGACGGCCGAGGGCGGGGCAGGCGAAGGAATCATTGAGGGAGTCCGACTCACCCAGTACCAGCTGGATCAGCTGCTCTCCCAGGAGGGGGTCCAGCCCATAGAGGCCGAGGGCCAGCCTTTCGACCCACAGGAACAGGAGGCGATCCACAGCGTGGCTGACGCCGATGTGCCTGATAACACGGTCGTCCAGGTGGTCCGCAAGGGCTACAAGTACCAGGACGAGGTGCTGCGTCCCGCCCAGGTAGTTGTCAGCGTTCACGGCAGCGACGAACAAAAAGAGAGCGACTAGCCGTCGGATAGCCAGACACCAGCTAAGATCGCGGGTCGCGAGCCGCTCGGTCAGCCGGCAGAGAATACATGGATTACAAGGACTATTACAAGATACTCGGCGTCGACAAGAAGGCCTCTGAAAAGGAAATCAAGAGCGCCTATCGAAAGCTGGCGCGCAAATATCATCCGGACGTCAATCCGGGCGACAAGGCTGCCGAGAAGAAGTTCAAGGAGATAAACGAAGCGCAGGCCGTTCTCACGGACCCGGAAAAGCGCAAGAAGTACGATACGCTGGGTCCCGATTGGGAGAAGCGGTTCCGTCAGCCGGGCGCCGGCACCTACACACGCACCGGACCGGGCGCGTCGGCCGGCGACTTCAGCGACTTCTTTGAAACGCTCTTTGGCCAGCGGACGGGCGGAGCCTCCTCCCGGGGGGGATTTGACTTCGACCTGGGTTCGATCTTTGGACGCGGCCGAGGGCGCACCCAACCCCCTACCCAGCGGGGAACCGATGTTGAGCAGCCCGTGGAGATTACGCTCCAGGAGGCTTTCCAGGGCGTCGAGCGTGCCTACACGCTCGAGACCGCCCAGCAGTGCCCGACCTGCAAGGGCTCCGGTCTCCAGGGTGACAACATCTGCCCAACCTGCCGTGGCGCCGGATCGATTCCGAAGACGAAGCGGTTGACCATCAAGATCCCGGCGGGTGTGAAGGAAGGCTCACGCATCCGGGTCGCCGGTGAGGGCAATCCGGGGGCTGCCGGAGGTGCCTCGGGCGATCTCTATCTCATTGCTCATATTGCTCCGGACTCGCGCTTCCGACGCGAGGGAGACAACCTCTACACCGAGGTCAGTGTCCCGGTGACGAAGCTCGCTCTGGGAGGCGATGCCGAGGTCCCCACGATGAAAGGACACCTTTCCATGAGGATTCCGCCTGGCTCGCAGAACGGCCGGACCTTGCGGCTGCCAGGACAGGGCATGCCTCAGCTCAAAGGCGAAAAGCGGGGAGATCTCTACGTGAAGATCAATGCCGTGCTGCCCACCAGACTGGACGAGAGGCAACGCGACCTGTTTCAGCAGCTTGAGAAGGCCGGCGCCTAGGCAGTGAAGGCGTTGCCTGGTCGTCGGCAGGCCGGCCATGGCAGGAGGGTAATTTAGATGGGAGCAGATGAGTTTCGGACGAGGGAGCGACGGCGCTACACGATTAGCGTAGCCGCCGATCTGGTCAACGTGCATCAGCAGACCCTTCGCCATTACGAGCGTCTGGGGCTGATCGAGCCCCAACGAGGCAAGGGCGAGATCCGCTACTTCTCGCCCGAAGACATCGAGAAGATCCACCAGATTCGTCGTCTGGTAAACGAGCTCGGCGTCAACTTGGCAGGCGTTGAGGTCATCCTCAATATGCGCAGTCAGATGGAACGATTACGTCGCGACGCGGAGGAAACCCTATACCAGATGCGTATCGAGCACGAGGCCGAGGTACGCCGGCTCAAAGACATCCTTTTGCGTCTGCAGGGCGGCCAGCCCGACGGCGACACAGAGGTAGAGAAGGCCACCAATCTGTAGCAGGCCGCTGCAATGGCTGCAGTGGGATAACGGAGCCCTGTGGGGAGCGATCATGAATATTCACCGGTTTACTGAAAAATCACAAGAGGCGCTCACAGCTGCCCAGGAGCTTGCAGCAGAGCGCGGCAATACCCAGGTCGAGGAGGAGCATCTCCTCATGACGCTGCTCGATCAACCCGAGGGCGTTGTTCCCGCTCTTCTGAGCAGGATGGGAGTCGATGCTGCCGAGGTGAAACGGCAGAATCAAAGCTTGATCGATCGGTTGGCCACCGTATATGGTGGCGCTTCGCAGCCGGCCACCTCGCCCGAGCTGCGAAACGCTCTCACGCGAGCCCACGAGCTCATGTCTGAATTAGGTGATGCGTACGTGTCGACCGAACATGTGCTGCTCAGCATGGTCGATGATCGCAATCAAAGCACCGTTGCCCGCATGCTTCGTGGAATCGGCATCACCAAGGACCGGATTCTGGCCGCGCTGGCGTCAATTCGCGGCGGTCAGCGCGTCACGGATCAGACGCCGGAAGGAAAATATCAGGCCCTGGAGCGCTACGGACGTGAGCTTACTGAGCTGGCACGGCGTGGCAAGCTCGACCCGGTGATCGGTCGGGATGACGAAATCCGGCGGGTCATCCAGGTGCTCTCGCGTCGCACCAAGAATAATCCCGTCCTGATTGGGGAGCCCGGCGTAGGCAAGACAGCCATCGTGGAGGGATTGGCCCAGCGAATCGTCCGCGAGGACGTGCCTGAGCCACTCAAAGGCAAACGCGTCGTTCAGCTCGACCTGGCCGCGATGGTGGCCGGCGCCAAGTATCGCGGCGAATTTGAAGAGCGGCTCAAGGCCGCTCTGAAAGAGGTTCAGGAAGCGGAGGGCGACATCATTCTCTTCATCGACGAGCTTCACACCGTCGTCGGCGCGGGCGCTGCAGAGGGCGCCATGGATGCCGGGAATATGCTCAAGCCGATGCTCGCTCGTGGCGAGCTCCGTATGGTTGGGGCCACGACGTTGGATGAATATCGCAAACGCATCGAGAAAGATGCTGCGCTGGAGCGTCGCTTCCAGCCTGTCCTGGTTGCGGAGCCGAGCGTCGAAGACACTATCAGCATCTTGCGTGGTCTGAAGGAGCGGTACGAGATCCACCACGGTGTCAAGATCACGGACGCTGCCTTGGTAGCTGCATCCGTCCTCTCGGAACGGTACATTTCCGACCGCTTTCTCCCCGACAAAGCCATCGACCTGGTCGATGAGGCGGCGAGCCGTCTTCGAATGGAGATCGACTCGATGCCCTACGAGATCGACGAGATCGAGCGGCGAGTAATGCAGCTCAAGATCGAGAGCACTGCGCTCTCAAAAGAGCGGGATGCGGCGTCACGTGAGCGGCTTGAGCGTGTCCAGCAAGAGAGTGCCGAACTGCGTGAACAATCTGTCGTCCTCAAAGCGCAGTGGGAGTCGGAGAAAGAGGCCATACGATCCATACGCTCGGTGCGCGAGGAGATTGAGCAAACCAAGATCGAGATTGATCGCGCCGAGCGGCAGACCGACCTCGCCAGGGCAGCCGAGCTCCGCTACGGTCGACTCGTGCAGTTGCAGAAACAGCTTGAAGAGAGCGAGGGCAAACTCGCCGATCTTCAGCGAGGCGCCGCGATGCTCAAGGAAGAGGTAGGCGAGGACGATGTGGCAGAGGTGGTCGCCAAGTGGACTAACATTCCGGTAAGCAAGCTGCTGGAGGGTGAGGTTCAGAAGCTCATCTCTATGGAGGAACGGCTCCATGAGCGTGTCATCGGTCAGGACGAGGCCGTAACAGCTGTATCCAACGCGGTCCGGCGAGCTCGAGCGGGCTTGCAGGACCCTAATAGACCGCTGGGAAGCTTTCTGTTCCTGGGGCCTACCGGAGTTGGCAAGACGGAGCTGGCGAAAGCCCTTGCCGAGTTCCTCTTCGACAGCGAGCAGGCCGTGATTCGTATCGACATGTCGGAGTACATGGAGAAGCACAGCGTGGCCCGGCTCATCGGTGCGCCTCCCGGCTACGTCGGCTATGAGGAGGGTGGTCAGCTGACCGAGACAGTGCGGCGACGTCCGTACTCGGTCATCCTGCTGGATGAGATCGAGAAGGCCAATCCGGACGTCTTCAACATCCTGCTCCAGATCCTGGACGATGGACGCCTGACGGACGGGCAAGGCAGAGTCGTCGACTTCAAGAACACCGTGCTCATCATGACCTCGAACATTGGCGGTAGCCTCATTCAGGATCTCGGAGCCGACGAGTACGACCGCATGCGCGACGCCGTCACCGGCCTGCTGCGGGAGCATTTTAGGCCTGAATTCCTCAATCGCATCGACGAAGTAATCATCTTCCGAGGTCTTACCAGGAATCAGATCAAGGAAATCGTCGACCTGCAGCTTCAGTCACTTGCGAAGAGGTTGAGCGAGAGAAAGATCAGTGTGGAAATGACCGATGGCGCGAAGGAATTCCTTGCTGAGAAGGGTTGGGATCCAATTTACGGCGCGAGGCCGCTGAAGCGCGCCATACAGAAGAACATTCTGGACCCGCTCGCCATGGAAGTGCTTCAGGGCAAGTTCCACGAAGGCGATACCGTTCTGGTAGACCGCGACGGCTCAGGGTTCGCATTCCGAAATCAGTCCCAGGAGCCCGAAATCTTGACCGCTGCCAGCGCATAGCACGACCCTCACAATGGTACAATCACACCGGCGGAGATGAACCGGATATGCCGATTTCGAGAGACGTAGTAGAGCACGTGGCCCAGCTTGCCCACCTCGGCCTCGAGCCGGACGAGGTGGACGAGATGACATCGCAACTTTCTTCCGTGCTTGATCACATCAGCCGGTTGCAGGAAGTCGACACCTCTGAAGTGCCTCCGACATCCCACGTAGTGACTCTCCAAAACATCATGCGAGACGACGAAGTGATACCCTCGTGGCCCCCGAATGATGTGCTGGCGAACGCTCCCCGCCGCGTGGACGATTTGTTCGAAGTGCAGGCCATATTCGACTGATCCCCGTGCCGGCGGTGCGATCACGAACGCCTGATTCGTGTCAGGCAGATGGCACGTCTTGGTAAGAATCTGACCACCATGGATCTCAGTTACATTTCAATCTCAGATTCCGCAAATTTGCTGGCCGGGCGAGAGCTCAGTTCGCTCGAGCTGACCCGCTACGCGCTCGAAAGAATCGAGCGGGTTGATCCGCACGTCGGCGCCTTTCTGCTACCGACGCCGGAGGTCGCACTTCAACAAGCGGCAGCGGCGGACGAGAGGCTGGCCCGCGGGCTTGGCGGCCCTCTGACGGGAATCCCTATGGCGCTCAAGGACATCCTGTCTACCGACGGGATCCGGACGACGTGCGGATCTCGCATTCTCGCGGACTACGTCCCGAAATACGACGCAACGGTGGTCGAACGTCTCCGTGCGGCAGGAGCAGTGCTCCTGGGCAAAACCAACATGGATGAATTCGCCATGGGCAGCTCCACGGAAAATAGCGCCTTTGGCCCAGTCCACAACCCATGGGATCTGACGCGAGTGCCAGGCGGGTCGAGCGGTGGATCGGCTGCGGCAGTGGCAGCGGGCGAAACGATCTACGCATTGGGCACCGACACGGGCGGCTCGATTCGTCAGCCGGCGGCCCTTACCGGAACGGTGGGTCTGAAGCCTACCTACGGTCGAGTTTCACGCTACGGACTCGTCGCGTTCGCCTCGTCGCTCGACCAGATCGGACCTCTCACGCGCTCCGTCGAAGACGCCGCGATCGTGCTTGGCGCCATCGCCGGATATGATCCCCGAGATTCCACGGCTCTCGATGCCCCTGTTCCCGACTACACAGCCGCTCTCTCAGCCGGCGTGCGCGAACTGCGACTCGGGGTACCCCGCGAGTACTTGAGCGAGGGACTGGCGCCCGGAGTGCGAGACGTCTTCATGCAGGCGTGCCGCCTGTATCAAGACCTCGGCGCCAAAATTGACGAGGTTTCGCTCCCCTACACCGAATACGCTCTTTCCACCTACTACATCATTTCACCGGCCGAAGCCATGGCCAATCTGGCACGGTATGACGGGGTGCGATACGGCTTGACCGTCGAAGGTGAAGACGTCTGGCAGATGTACGCGCACACGCGAGACCAGGGATTCGGCAAAGAAGTGAAGCGGCGCATTCTGCTAGGCACCTACGCCCTCTCCTCTGGTTACTATGACGCCTATTATCTCAAGGCGCAGCGAGTTCGCACGCTCGTGCGTCGAGACTTTGAGGCAGCCTTTGAGCGAGTCGACGCAATCTTGGCTCCGACATCCCCTACAGTTGCATTTCGACTCGGCGAAAGAGTCTCGAATCCTCTGGAGATGTACCTATCCGACGTGTACACGGTTCCGATCAACATCGCGGGCATCTGTGCAATATCGATCCCTGGCGGTTTTTCCGAGGATCTGCCCGTCGGAGTTCAAATAGTCGGTAAGCCACTGGATGAGCCGGCGATTCTACGGATCGCCGCCGCCTTCGAACGGGCCACACCCTTCCACCGGCAGCGGCCGCCATTGCAGGTGCCGGTGTGAGCGAAGTCTCGCCGGTGATCGGCCTGGAAGTACACGCGCAGCTCCTCACCAGGAGCAAGATGTTTTGCGGCTGTGCCGCAAAGTATTTCGATGCTCCGCCCAACAGTCATGTGTGTGCGATCTGCGCCGGGATGCCCGGCTCACTCCCTGTGATCAATCGCACAGCCGTTCACTACACCGTTTCGACTGCTCTGGCGCTGAACTGTACGGTCGAAACCGAGAGTAAGTTCGACCGTAAGAACTATTCGTATCCTGATATCCCAAAGGGGTATCAGATCTCGCAATACGATATGCCCATTGGCCGTAACGGCTGGCTCGACTATCGCCTGGATGGGCAGACACTGCGCTGCGGCATCACACGAGTTCACCTGGAGGAAGATACCGGCAAGTCGCTTCATACCACCGTGGACGGACGGGAGGTAAGTCTGGTCGACTACAACCGATCCGGCGTGCCGCTCATGGAGATCGTGACTGAGCCGCAGCTGAGCTCACCCGGTGCGGCAAGGCAGTTTTTCGAGGCGTTGCGCCAGCTTCTGGTCTATCTAGGAGTTTCCGACGGAAAGCTGCAGGAAGGTAGTATGCGCGCCGATGTCAACGTGTCCTTAGCACCCGCGAATGGCGCTCCGGGAACGAAGGTCGAGATCAAGAACCTGAACAGCTTTCGCTCAGTCGAGCGCGCCCTGGCTTTTGAGCTGGAGCGGCAACGCGAGTCGCTGGCCAACGGGAAACCCATCGTTCAGGAAACCCGCGGCTGGTCCGAGGAGCGCGGAATAACCATCAGCCAACGCACCAAGGAGTATGCTCACGACTACCGCTACTTTCCGGAACCGGACCTTCCGCCACTCATCATGACGAGAGCGCTCGTCGATGAGCTGGAAGCGTCGCTTCCGGAGTTGCCCGCGCAGCGCCTCGATCGCCTCCAGAACGAGTATGCCTTGTCCACGTACACGGCCCGCGTACTGACAGGCGAGAAGGAGCTGTCCGAATTCTTCGAAGAAGTACTGCGGACCGCGCCCGAACTGCAGCCGGTGACGGTTGCCAACTGGGTCACCGGAGACCTTGTTCGTCTCTCGAAGGATTCGGCTCGTCCAGTGTCCGAATCTCGTATCTCGCCGGCCTCGTTCGGCCGGCTCTTACTCCTGGTGCAGAGCAATGCAATCAGCGGAACCGCCGCCAAGCAGGTGCTGGAGGCGATGTTCGAAACCGGCGAGGATCCGCACGTCATCGTGAACCGCCAGGACCTCGGCCAGATCGTCGAACCCACTGCGCTGAAAGCGCTGGTCGAGCGCGTGCTCGACGAAAATCCGGAAATGGTCGCGGATTACCGAAGAGGCAAGATCAATGTGGACAAGGCGCTCATGGGTAAGATCATAGCGTCGAGCAAAGGGAAGGCCAGTCCGCAGCTCGTCACAGAAATACTCCAGCGCAAATTGGCTTCCGACATCTGACTGTCCCAAAATCTTTGCGCGCCCTGCCGCCCCCGAAATTGACATGGGTTGCGTAGGGGCCTATCGCAGCTGAACCGTATTGGGGCTAACGCGGTTCCCATCCGGTTGCGCCTATCTTGCGACCGGCGACGCCCAATTACTAGACTGACAACACGGGCGATTAGCTCAGCTGGTTAGAGCGCACGGTTCACATCCGTGAGGTCACTGGTTCGAGTCCAGTATCGCCCACCAATCTCACTATCCAATGTGCCCGTTCGGCAGGATCACCCTCGCATACACGACCTCCTTGTGGTCGTATCCGGTGCCGTCGCGATGGAAGATTCCGCCGCAGGTCATGAGCACGAGGCCGCGCTCCCTGGCACGCCCGTAAATAAAGTTGAGCGGCAGCTTGCTATTCAAATACGAATCCCGCCATTGCACTTTGAAGCTCAACGTCTTGCCGTTGCGATAGGTAACCTGAATGATATCTCCGGTGTGAGCGTTCTTCAGCTGGTAAAAGATCGCAGGACAGCAGTACGAATCGAGGTGGCCATAGATAACGGCCCGGCCAAGGTCGCCGGGGCGAGGCCCGCGATCGTACCATGCCACATCCCCCCACCGGTACGGCGCCTCGTAGTCCGACTTCTTGGCGAATGATAATGGCTCGATCGGCGCCTTGATTTTGAACCGCGCATAGACAAGCACCTTAGGCCAACCGGGCGGCACCGTAAACACCGGGACTTTGCGTACGGGCTTCCTCGGGGGCGGCTTTTTGACGGGCGGCTTTTTGATGGGCGGCTTCTTGGGCAGCGGGGTCTTTGTTGGCGTCGGCTTCAGAAAAGGCGGCGGATTGCTGTCTGCCCGGACGATCGCCGCAGACAAAACGAATGAAGAGAACGTGAATGCCAAGACTGCAACCAAAGTGATGCGGCGATGCATAAGACCCCCAGAGTGGAAAAGTCGTTACGGCATCATAGCAAAGCGGCAATATGAATGCTAGATGAATGCGGCGTGAACAATCCGAATCTATGGTAGACTTTTCTCGCGTCGCGGATGCACCCGGGTGCGACGCAAGGACCACTTGGTGACCGTAGCTCAATTGGCAGAGCTCTGGACTGTGGATCCAGTGGTTGTGGGTTCGAGCCCCATCGGTCACCCCATCTGTCGAGACCGAAAGGGGTGGAGGCTCTCATAGCTTCCACTCCTTGCGATTTCCAACGCCGCGTGACCGGCGGCAATAATCCACGCTCGTGCTACCATGTGCCGTACGGTCCCCTTCGTGCGCGCAGCCAGAATGCTGCGTCGTCCATCAAAGTCAGAGCCTCGTCGAGGACCGCACTATGTCGCGGGACCGACTCAACCACAGATCGGTTCCAACAATGAGAACGCAACGCCGGCAGCAGGTCGGGTGTGGTTCAGGACCGACGCGGTAGTTGCGTGTAGAGGAGTCACTCAGCGTGGAAGATTGGCAACGATGGCAAATACGGGCGGATCAGATCGCGGCGTCGTTGGGGGAGGAAGTAGACGCCGTCGAGAAGGAGTACTTCTCTGAATCGGAATCCGGAAGCTATCGTGCTTTCTGGCCGCGCTTCCGTGACCTCAAGGAGCGTGTCCGCACAGCTCCGGCCATCAAGTTGGATGCAAAGCTTGCCCTGGAGCGACGTCTGCGCGATCTCGGAGCAAAAGCTTACAAGGGCCAAGAGGCTGCTTTCCAGCGCTCCGAGGGTCGAAAGGCGGAGCTCCTCGCCACCATTGAGGAGCTGCGGAACTCCGCCGACGGAGTGAATTCGCCGCGTGAGCTTCGATCCATTAAGCGCAAATTGGACGCGCTGCGAGGCGAGTTCGAATCCGGCGTTCCACTCATGCCGGCGGACCGCCAGTCGGTTTGGACGGCGTGGAGGGATGCAACAGAATTCGTCTGGAAAGGACTAACCGCGCTCTGGGACGAAAATGAAAGCCAGCTTCGTGAAATTCTTGCCGATGGTCGACGACAGCTCGAACGCGGCAGCCCCAACGGCGCCCGTCAAGCCGTGAGCAAGTTCTTCGACGCCCTCAAAGGTCGCGAATCCAGACAAAGCACGATAGTGGCGCTCAAGAATGAGGCGTCCGAGTTGCGAAGCGAGGCTTCGCAGGCTGAAGAGCGCCGCCAGGCCGCGCGGACGGCTTCCCAACAGGTGCCCAGCTCATCTCCGGTCGAAGGATGGAAAGCTGAGCTAGAGCGAACCAGAGAAGCCGCTGGAAGAGCGGCCGACGAGTTGGAGACGCTCGACCAACAATTTCGCGAGACCCACTCGCTTCTGGAGCAGGCGATGCTTCGGGGCACGATCGTCGACAAAAAGCGCAAGCTCAGCGAGCTCGAGCGAGCCGGCCGCATTCTCGGGCAACGTATAGAGCAGGCCGAGGAAGTACCGGTCATACAGGCTGGCTGAATCAACCGGCAATGACGTCCAGAGGGACACACCATGACGGAACACGATCTGAGCTCGCGATTCGCCGACTGGGTGGTTGGCATGATGTCCGCGGACGCCGAACCATCCCCCACGCGAGATTACTACCTCGTGCTCCTTCGTCAGGGCCATGGAGTGCCGGAGTCGGTCGGCCTTGCAGTGGACGATTTGCTGGAAGAAGTTCGCGCTGCCGTGTCCCGTGAGGAGAGCTATAATCCACGCGCACATCGTGCACGCCTGGCGCTGCCCTCCTACGTCGAGCTGAATCCGCATCGCCTTCCTCGGCCCGCCCTGGTGCGCCGCATTGTGCAGGAACGTATTGGTGAACCGGGCCCGCAGCCTGGTCGCCGAGGCGCGCGCAGACGTTCGGGCGGTATGCCTTGACCGTCTTAGAGGAATTGGAGCTGCTCGCCGGCAGCAAGGATATTCGCTCTGCCGATCGAGCCGTCATCCGAAACTTGCTACGGAAAGTGCAGCGCGGTCAGCAGCTTGACTATCAGGAGCGGCAGAATCTCTGGGCCTACCTGACACGCTACCACGATCGCGTCAGACAGCTCCGACAACCGCCCGTGCACTAGCTGCCCATGCCCGGACACGAAAGTTGCGCTGCGATAGATAGTTGACAATACTCGTAGCCGAGGCCTTCAGGCCGTTCTCCCCCTCCGAGGCGCTCTCCCTCGATCACCTCTCGCACACCACCCTGCCTGATCATGTACCAGGTGGAAAAATACCTGGACAGTGCTGTCTGCACAGTACGGAAAAAAGCAGTGTACACTCCCTTCGATATCGTTAGTCGATCCATCGACGTGAGTACTTTTCTGGGATGGAGATGAGGCTCGTGCGCCAGCGATTCTTCGTACTTGTCAGCGTGCTCTATCTGGCGGTCGGGTCGGTAATTCTGGTGCGGAGTGCGGTGGCACACATCGTTCCACTGATGCTTCTGGGTATCGTATTCCTGGCCCTTGGTGGCGTGAGGCTGCGTGACTATTATCGTGGTAGGGGAGGGACGCAGTGATTCACGAGGCAGGGCTGGTCGGCGCTGTCATCGCCGTCGTGTACGTTACCGCAATCGGGTCGATTCTCTGGTGGATGTTGCACGTCCCAGGTGTGGGAGATGTCGAGGAGTACGCGAAACGTGTGACCCGGCAGGCGAGCCGATTCGCGCGCATCGTCGTTCCGGTCCAGGGTGACGTCCTGTCTGATAAGCTGGTGGCGCTCGCGAGCCAGATGGCCAAATTTCGGGGCTCCAGCATGGACGTCATCTACGTCATAGAGGTGCCTTATACTCTGCCCATCAACGCCGGAATGCAGGAGCAGGAGCGCAGCGCCCAGGATGCTTTTAAGCAGGCCGAAAAGATCGCCGCCCGATACGACGTGAAGATCAACAAGCAAGTAGAACGGGCGCGGGCGGCCGGTCCCGCCATCGTCCAATACGCTCGCCAGAATAACGCGGATTTGCTGCTGATGGGTGACGTGCCGAAGTCTAACCGCCGCGGCACCAAATTTGCGCGTTCTACCGAGTACGTCTTTGAGAACGCTCCCTGCGAGGTCATCATAGACCGGCCCCAGATGGAATGAGGCAGCGTTAGCCTGGAGTGATCCCATTTCGATAATTTCCCGATCGAGCTGAGACCTCCTTCACTGTCTGGCCGTCTCCCCGGCTGTCAGCTCGAGATCGCGCCGAGGCAGGGATGTCGCAGCGCGTCCACCGTGCAGCAGCTGCGCCATGAGCAGCGCCAAAGCGGCGGCAGCTGCAGCGGCAAGCCCAAGCGCGATGAGCGCTCTTGTTCGCTGATCCAGGAGTGGATGTCGGACGTCTGACCACCAGAACGCCAGTGTATTGACAGGGTATTCCTGAGCAGGGTTCGAGGTCACGTAGGGATCGGCTGGCTTGGCAGAAAGGCGGTAGCGCTGCTCGCCCAAATCAAGCCGGAGCACCTGGTACAGGTTATCCAGCTGTATCCGGATCGGAGATTCTTGCACGTTCCAATAGTAGTGGTATTGTTGCGCTCCCCACCTGAAGGGCCGCGAGGTTCCTTGCTCGGCCACCTGCAGCCGATACCAGAACCGCCATTGCGTGACACTGACCGCGGATACCTGCAGAACCAAGCTCACACCAATGAAGGCAACCAGAACAGTTCGTAGCAGTGCGCTGCGCCGGCGCCACGTCATGAAAATCTCCCCGAGCGGCAGCATGAGGTACGGCACCACCACGTAGAGGTAGCGCGGCCCCCAGGCTGGGTCCCCGTGCCAGTACATGACGTTTGAGTAAAAGAGCAACGTTACTGCGACTAGAGCAGCGAAGAAGAAAGAGAGAGACCGACTCCGTCGGTAGAAGTTAGGAATTGCCCACGGAAGCATCAGAAGCAGCGGAAGATACCAGATCAACCCCTTGCCCGGACTTATGGTCAATCCCAAAAAGCCACTCCAGGGCGGTTCGCCAAATGTTTGCTCGTGCAGTCCGGTCAGGAAGGGAGATCCGAACCTGGCGGCGTTCCAGATAGCGATCCCGGTGGCCCAGGGTAGCGCCGAAATGGCGTAAAGCGAAACATCCCCAATAATTGCTCCTCGCCGTCCATTCATCCAGCGCATGAGCGCAGGGTACAGGATGATGAGCGGCAGATAGAGAACCGCATCATACCGCGTGAAAAAGGCAAGTCCAGCCGCAGTACCGGCGGCTACAAGCCAGCGGCGATCGTGAAGATCGCGCTTTACAAAATTCCACACGGCAAAGACTGCCACCAGCAAAAGCAAGTTGACCTGAGTTTGCTCCAACGCGCTCTGCGCGTCCGGCCACACCACCGTCGCAAGGCCAAAAATGAGCGTCAGCACCACGGAAACACCGGTTGAATACCCAACGCTCATCGCCATCAGGAAAAAGACCACCGCCAGGATGGCGCCGAGCACGAGGTCCAGCGATCTGCTTGCATAGAAGGTCGTCACGTCGTAGGGCAGCGCGAGGTGATGGGCCAGAAACTTTCCAGCCACATAGAACGGAACCATGAGCAGCGTTTGACCCGGAGCGTAGAACGCATACAGGTGGCCGCCGACGCCGGTTGCAACCCGCGTATCCAGCCACATCGGGTGGTCGATCCACAGGCGATGGTAGTCGACGATTGCCTGTGTGGTCTGGTAGCGCAGGTCCGTATCGCCGTTGTGTTTAAGGTCGCTCGAGCCGCTGACCAGATAAACGCATGAAAAGAAAACGCCGACCAGAAGGGCAGAAGCAACGGTCGGCCGGGAGGTACCCGGTGCCGCTGGGTGACGACGCATCACACTTTGCGAGCGACCACCTGCAACCAGTTCCGGGGAAGCTCCTCGATGTCGAGCTCGTCGTAGGCCCGCGCCACCGACTTCTGCAATATGTCAACCGCGATCTCCAGCGGCACGCCCGGCAGAGCCCCGTGGGCAAATTCCGCATACTGGCTGATGTCCTGCCAGCTCTTGCATGTCAAGTATGCTTCTTCCGCGTGCATGTCTTCGACCACAAAGCCGTGTCGCTCCAGCATCTCGCGATACTCCTCCGGGGTCAGCCATTGCATGGCTTCGGCCTTCGCGTGGTCTGGCCTCATGCCCTCCTGCTGTTTCAAAAGCTGTAACGAGCGCAACATCCAGATCTTATAAAACCGCTCGGTCCCAGCTGCGTAGCAGCCCTTGTAAAACGACGTATTAAAACCCAGGACCCCGTCCCGATTCAACGCCTTGCGGGCCTCGGTGAACACTCGGTCCTTGTCCTCTAGCAGATGAACGGCATTGCAGAAGAGCATGACGTCGACACCCGAGACCACATTTGAGAAGGCTTCCGCACCGCCTCGGACGAAGCGAGCTGCATTTCCGATCAATCGTCGAGCCTTTTCCAACGCCGACTCGGACGGGTCCACCGCGATGACCTCAACCGGCTCACGGAATCGGCGGACGCGATCAACCAGAACCTGGGTAACGGCCCCGGTACCGCAGGCGAGGTCCAGGGCTCGGCGGGTAGGTAGCTGCGAGAGCCGCTCGCGAATTTGGAGCGTAGCATCTACCAGCCTCTCGTTGACGGCGCGATAAAAGTCGTGGCGTGCAAACGCCTCAAATGTGTAGTCGGCACCCTCAACTGAAGCCATGTGCGTTTGGTCCCCCTCCGTCCCTTGACCCGGTCTTGCACTAGAATACCAGAGCTATGGCAAGATCGGCGCCGCAACCCGGAAGCAGGGCTCTGGTTACCGGCGCGTCCCGCGGCATAGGGAAGGAGATTGCCCTGCGACTCGCTTCCCGTGGTTTCTCGGTTGTCGTCAACTACCGCGCTTCGGCGGAGCACGCGGAAGAGGTTCTCGAGGCGGTGCGACTTCGCGGCGGAGATGGCCTGGTGCTGCAGGCCGACCTGGCCGATCCGGTGCAAGCTGCGCAGCTGGTGCTGCGTGCCGAGCAGGAGCTCGGACCGCTGGATCTCTTGGTAAACAATGCCGGCATTACCCGTGATCGGCTCCTCGTGCAAATGACCGAGGAGGATTGGGAGAGCGCCTGGATGACGAATCTCATGGGCGCACGCGCCGCGGCGAGAACTGCGCTCGGCTTGATGAGCGAGCGTGGATCGGGCAGCATTGTGAACGTGAGCTCGGTCGTGGCGGCGATAGGAAACGCGGGTCAGGCTAACTACGCGGCCGCCAAGGCTGCGATCCATGGCCTGACTCGAGACCTAGCGGTGCGGGCCGCGGCCTGGAATATCTCCGTCAATTGCGTGGTGCCCGGGTACATCATGACTGACGCCACCGCGCAGCTGTCCGAGCGCCAGCGCGAAGCCTGGCTGAGTCGCATTCCCATGGGACGGCCTGCCACTCCAGCCGAGGTAGCGGATACCGTCATATTCCTGGGCGCGGATCAGACCGGATACATTACGGGTCAGTGTCTCGCCGTGGACGGGGGCTTGCTGGCAGCGGCCGGATTCGGGCTTGCTTCTTAATCGCAACGCCGTCCACACTGCCGTCTCGGGCCGCGCATTGCGTTCGCCGACACGATGGTGCCGAGCCTCGAGACGTGAGCTCGCTTTGCTCGCCGTCTATTTCGTTGCGGTGGTCACCATCACCGACTTTCTGAACGTTCGACTTGGTGTAGAGCTCATGACCTTGGTCGTCGTGCTCGCTGCGGTCATGATCAGCCGAGCCGGCGCTGTCTTTGTGCACGACTGGTGGTTCTTTCTTCTGGGGCTTGTCATGTGGAACCTAAGTGGGCCAATCGCCGCCAGCTCGCCGCTTCACCCGCATCTCGAGTTATTGCTTCAGCTAGATCGCGGGATGTTCTTTGGACGAGACCCGGTTGTGATCGTGCAGCACGCTCTGGCAACTCCCGGCCACATCGGTCCGCTCGATCTGCTGACTTCCGCCGCCTACAACTTGCACGTCCCCGAGCCATATATCGCAGGGTACTTCCTTTGGCGGCTTGATCGCAGTCTGTACCTACAGTTTACCTCTGCAATCCTCATCCTACTGGTGGCCGGGTTTGTCACGTTCGTGGTCTTTCCCGCCGTCCCACCGTGGATGGCTTCGACCTGGTACGGACGCCTACCGCACGTGTTTAACGGATTCGGCCCGGTGCTCAGAGCTCATCCTCTACCCTTCCATGGCTCGCCGATGTTCAAGGTATTCGACCTTCACGGCGATGCAGTAGCAGCCTTTCCATCGGAACACGCTGCCTTCCCATTGCTCGAGTGTCTGTTCGCATGGCGACTGTCTCGGCGGGTTTCGCTCCTGCTCTTGTTGTGGGTAGGGTGGGTCTTCTTTTCGGTAGTCTATCTTGGTGAGCACTGGATCACGGACGTCATCGCCGGCTGGATCTATGCACTGGCCGTCTTCTGGATTGTCCGCTGGATTGCTTCACGTCCGGCAAACGCGAAAGGTGGTACCCGCAGAAAATCGGTGACCATACCTCAATACAATTGAGACAAGGTGCCCGCCGGCCTCCTTCGAGTTGACATGAGATCAGTTAGGGCGGTTGACATGAGATCCGTAGGGGCGTATCGGGTGCCTTCTGAGTGACGTCCTGCCTGCCAGTTGCAGACGCCCCTACCTCACGCAGTCGCCATCAGCGTGGCGTGCGCGCGTTCAATGCCGCAGGTCCCGGGCGAGCATCCGGCTGCGCTCGTCGAGAGGCTCGAATCTCCAGCAGTATAAACCCGCCTGCGATTATCACCGCGAGGAGAAGAAATGCCACGAGCTTCGCGAGCTTTAGCAAGGCCCAGTCGAGCCCCGCCAGGGCCAGGCAGAGCGAGTAGAGGATCAATACCGTGGACCTGTAACCGAGTCCAAGTTCCAGCATGCGGTGATACACGTGCTGTTTGTCGCCGGCGAGAAAACTTCTTCCACTCAGCCGGCGACGCACGACTGCCCAAGCCACGTCGAGCACCGGAATGAGAAGTACCAAAAGTGCAGTTCCCAGCTTAGCCGGGCCGACGATGGCCAGAGCGCCGATCGCAAAGCCAACGAACATGCTTCCGGAGTCGCCGAGAAAGATGCGGGCTACGTGCCAGTTGTAGGGAAGGAACCCCAATAGCGCGCCCGCCAGCGCCAGCGGCAATAACAGGTCTTGACGGTGCGCAGCCGGCAGGTAGAAGCGATTGGGTTCCGAGGCCCAGATCGCGAGGAGGATGGCTGCAAGGGTCGCCACGCCGGTCACCAGACCGTCAAGACCGTCGAGGAAGTTCATCGCATTCATCATGCCGACCAGCCAGATCACGGTGAATATGAGTCCGAGGAAAGCGGGGATGTGAAATCCGGGACTGGTCAAGCCCTCGAAGGGAACGCTCAGCGATTGCACCACGCCAAGTCCCGTCAGGATGCCCAACACTGCGGCCCCAATCTGACCGGCGGCGTGCAGAGGCACTGACAGATCGACCAGCTCATCGGTTACTCCAACCACGACAGCGGCCAGGCCACCAAGCAGGACGCCGGCCAGAGGCTTGCTCGGCGGCAGCAGCAGAGCAGCGGTGCACGCGAAGGCAATATAAACAGCTACTCCGCCCATCAGCGGCGTGGGCAGCCTATGAATCTTGAGCCCTCTCGGGAGATCGATGTTTCCAGTACGAAGCGCCAATCTGCGCACCAGTGGGGTGACACCCAGTGCAAGGAAGAAACCCACAACGAGCGGCACGACCCAGCTGACGCCCGAACCGACAGTTAGGTGGAGCAGTGTGGCCTCCTACTTAGTCGGAAACCGGCGACGAAGGCTCCGGCCACCTGAGGGGTGCCTTCGCTCCGTCCATTACGCGGCGGCCGACCTCGTGATACTGCACACCTGCCACGAATTCGCGCTCGCGCCATGTTCCAAAGTTGTCGACGACAACCGTGCCCGCTTGAATGTAGCGCTCGACAGAAGTCGTTATGTATGCCTGGTGAGCGGTCACCAAGACTATTCCGTCGCAATCTCGCAGGTCGTCCGGAAAATCGACCGTGGCTACGCCGCATATGTCGTCGACATCTTCGGCGCTGTAATAGGGATCGTGAAGCCGCAAGAGCGGTGTCTCTCTCAGGCACTCGAGCACTTCCAAAGCAGGTGAGAGCTTGTGCATCTTGGCATCTGGGGTATACGCAAGACCCAGTACCACGATCGACCGGCAGTCCTGAAGGAGTTCGCGCAGTCGCTCGCGATACAGACGAGCAAAATACGAGTCATTGAACTCAATTGCTTGCCGGATGGGCTCCAAGTACGTATTTTGCGTACCGCCTTCCGCCATCGCGTACTGCGGTGCCAGCGGAATGCAATGTCCGCCGATGCCCAACGAGGGATGATAAAAGGGAATATTCCACTTGGTGCTGGCAAGACTCAGCACGTGTGTCATGTCGTACTGCGGGAATGCCAGGGACAAGCCATTGGCCAGAGCCAGTCCCTGGAAGCGCAGCAAATTCTCTATGACCTTCGTGAAGGCAGCGTGGTGAGCATCCACGGCAGGTACGATTTCTCGACACACCAGCGAGTACAGGCCGATGACCAATCGTGTCGCCGCGTCCCCGTCGGCGCCAACGATGCGAGGCAGCGTTTCCAGGTTGTGCTCTTGCTGCGAGAACCAGTCTCGACGTGGGGCCGCAGCGACGAAGACGTCGATGCCTGGCCGCAGCCCTGAGGCGTGGAGTTTCGGGAGCACGACGGAGTCGATCCACGTTGGCTGAATCGTGCTCTCTATTACAACTGTTGGGACAATATCCCCTAGATCTGTCTCCTGGATAACGTGGCAAATGCGGGGCATCACATCCTCGAGCGCTGCCGAGCTGGGCTCAGCACCCCTCTCGGTCGGGACGCAAATTATGTGCACCGCCAAGCGGTGTCGCTTGAGCTCGCGCCAATCGGTCGTGGCCACTACATCAGTGTCCTCTTGCTGCAGTCTGCCGGTGGGAACCGAGTCCGTCGCCAGGAATCGGCCCTCGCGGATCTCCTGCACTCTGGATTCCGCGATGTCGTAGCCGACGCACCGAATTCCTTTAAGAGAGAAGTGGTACATCTCGCTGGCACCGATGTGACCACAGCCCCAGAAGCCCAATGCAACGGTCCTGTCCTTCAGAGCGTCGACGGTGCGCGACGCAATACGACCGACTTCATCCACTATTTGATCCTTTCCTCCTGGCGTGCAGCTGCCCGATTTCTCCAGGTGAGCCAGATGAATTGAGGAAGCGCCAGCATCCGTCGCCAGCGCCAGGGTTGCAGGGCGAGTCGCCAGAGCCACTCGAGTCCCCGTTCGCGCATCCACACCGGCGCGCGCCGCACCCGACCGGACACGTAGTCGAAGCTGCCGCCGACACCCACAGCAATCACTACTCCTGTCTCACGCAGGGTTCTTGCGATCCAGATGTCCTGGTCAGGAGCCCCGAATGCCACGAACAGGATATCGGCCCTGGAGCGCCGTATCAAGTCTACTATGAAGCCCTCCTCCCTGGGATCAGGGGAGCCGGAGTAGGTGCCGGCCACCACGAGTCCCGGGTACCTGTGTTGCAGTCGGGCGGCGGCAGAGGCTGCGACACCTTCGGCTCCGCCAAGAAGAAATGGACGGAAGCCCTTGGTGGCAGCTTGGGCAGATATCTGCCAGATGAGATCGGATCCACCAACTCGCGCTGCGAGATCCGCACCTGCTGCTCGCATCGCTCGGACGATCAAGTAGCTGTCCGGAGTCGAGAGGTCTGCCTCACGAAGAACTCGCGCGAACTCCTCGTTGTGGCGTGCCAGGACCACAAATTCGGCGTTCACCGTGACAATCTGTGCCGGCAGCCTGCGCTCCATACGCTCGCGCACGAACCGCAAAACGTCCTCCGTGCCGACCACGGCGACCGGAACGCCCAGCACATCTATCGTTCGTGGGTGCAAGCCAACCTCCCTGCGCGGATCGATACTGACTCATGGTGGCACAGCTCGGCATCGGAGACCGGACATGCACGGAGCTATGCATAAGCCGGTAAGAACTTACCGGCTCACCTGGCTCTCCTTCTACCGCGGGCGAGGGATGGGGTTGGGGGGTGAGGGTGGATGGTGCCGAAAACTTACCGGCATCTACTCGGCTACCCAGTGCTTCGCCGGTCACGGACCGGACGATGAGGACGCTTATTTTATGGGCCCTTACCCGACGCGTGATTGGGTTGCAAGCATGCGCGCGAGTGCCTGGACGGCAAGTCCTTCAATTTCCAGGTCCAGCTCCTCGGGACGAGAGACCAGGCGGCGCTGCCCCGTCTTTACTTCTTCCAACAGCAGCTGCACCCGCCCATCGATCGTGGTAACCTCGCGCAGCACACGCATTAAGCCGCGCCGCACGCACATCATGCTCCAGACGTATTGAAAGAGTTGGTGCGAGCGTGTCTGGTCGTCTCTGACCGACTCCACTAAATCTTCGATGCGTTTTCGCATCTCCGCGTCGCGAGCGTTCACCCTCGACCATTCCGAACAGGTAGGAGCAGATAGGCGAAGCCCAAAAGAATGAACATGATGCTCCAAGCTGTCAATCGCGCCTCCTGTGATCGCTAGTCAGGGACCACTATACGGCGCCATGAGCACCGCGGAAAGGCGAACGCCGGAGCTGTGAAGGGCGGTCTAATTTATGACAAGAGCTGCGGGTTACATCGGCCCGATGGCGACGTCGCGCCCGAAAGCGGGCAGCATCCACGCCTCGTTGACCGCAATCCACGTCTTTGTGCGCAAGACTGTCCACACCAGAATCGGCTGACGACCGTACGCCCCAGGGTGAGCGCTATCTGAACTGATCGGCGTTCTTCTCGAAGTATTCCGCGTTCAGCAGCGTGAAGTGGTCATACTTAGGAGGCACTTCTTCTTCCGGATAAATCGCATCTACCGGACACTCAGGCACGCAGACGCCGCAGTCGATGCATTCGTCCGGATCGATGAAATACATGTCGTCTTCCGGCAGCGCATGGATACACTCTACCGGGCACACGTCGGCACACGAGCCGTCCTTCACGCCTACGCATGGCTCCGTAATTGTATAAGTCATTCCGTAACTCCCAGCCCCGATCCGCGCGCTACTCCACACGCTTGCAACCCATAATAGTTCACGTTTCGGGGGTGACCTCAAACCGTTGCTGCGAATCACGCCGTCTTGCTACTATCGCAGCGCATATAGACACCGAAAGGCGCATTATTTGCTTCTCTTCCGCGCCCTCGCCAGCGGCAGCTCGGGAAACGCCTTCTTGCTTCAAACCGACCGAACCCGGCTGCTCTTCGAGGCCGGCTTGCGCCTCCCGAGGCTGCGCCAGCTGCTCGCCAACGAGGGCGTTCAGCCAGAACGGCTGAGCGCTATATTGGTCAGCCATGAGCACACCGACCATTGCCTGGCAGCCAAGGAGATGGCCGCCAGCTACGACATTCCGATCTGTTCCAACGCTGCGGTACTGCGCGCCACCGGTACACGCGAATTGAAACAGGCCACGGTGATTGAAATTGATCAACCGACTTTGTTCGGCGACGTCGAAGTCACCTGCTTTCCGGTGTCTCATGATGCCGTCCGGCCGGTCGGTTTTCTGATTCGCGCGGCCCGTCGCACCATCGCCATTGCAACTGACCTGGGTGAACCGACTCCTGAGCTCCTCGAGGCTGTCGCTCAAGCGGATCTCGTGGTGCTCGAGGCCAATCACGATCTGCAGATGCTGAAACGCGGACGCTATCCATACCATCTGCAGCGGCGAGTATCGGGGCCCAAGGGGCATCTCTCCAACGATCAGGCGGCGAGCATACTTACCAAACACGTGAAAGGCGAGGCGGTCGACGTCTGGCTTGCGCATCTCAGCCGAGAAAATAATACTCCCGGTCTTGCCACCAAGACAGTAAAACGCGCTCTTCGCGACGTAGGTCTCGAATCGGTTGCGCTTGGAGTCGCTTCGAGGGACCGTCCCTCGCTTCGCTGGACCGGCGTCCCACGTCCGCGACAGCTCAGTCTGTTCGCCTGTGCCGAGATCGGGTAGAGCGGTGCCACTCTCAGTTGCTCAGCGAACGGTCGGGTTTACCGAGTCCGTGATTCGCGAGATGACCCGGCTCATCAGTACCTATCATCCGGACGATGGTATCAACCTTGCACAGGGCTTCCCCGATTTTTCCGCGCCGCAGATCCTGAAGGATGCTGCCTGCGAGGCGATTCAGGAAGACGTCAACCAGTACGCGATTACCTGGGGGGCGAAGGCGTTCCGGGACGGCATCGCAGAGAAGTCGAAGCGCTTCCTTGGACTTGACGTTGACCCCGAGACGGAGATTACCGTCACGTGCGGCGCAACTGAGGCGATGATTAGCTCTATGCTTGCGATTGTGAACCCTGGGGACGAGGTCATCATCTTCGAGCCGTACTACGAAAATTACGGCCCCGACTGTATACTCTCAGGCGCCCAGCCTCGCTTTGTCTCGCTTCGGCCACCTGACTGGTCCTTCGATTGCGACGAGCTCGAGAGCGCGTTTGGAGCTCGAACCCGGGCCATTGTCCTGAATACTCCCAATAATCCAACGGGCAAGGTATATACGCGCGAGGAGCTGGAGTTCATTGCCAGCTGCTGCATACGCTGGGACTGCTTCGTACTGACCGACGAAATTTACGAGCATCTGGTTTATGACGGTCTACAGCATGTAGCGCCTTCGACCCTGCCCGGCATGCGCGACCGCACAATCACGATTAATGGTCTCTCGAAGACATTCAGCGTCACGGGTTGGCGGGTGGGCTACATCATTGCCCCGGCCGACGTTACATCCGCGATCCGCAAGGTACACGACTTTCTGACGGTGGGGGCGCCCGCGCCTCTCCAGGCGGCCGGCGCCGTTGCCATGCGTTTTCCAGACAGCTATTTCGAGGAGCTGCGCGCAGCCTATGCAGCGCGGCGTGACCTCATGGTTTCCATTCTGGAAAGCGCTGGGTTCAGACCATTCGTGCCGGATGGCGCCTATTACACCATGTGCGACATTTCGGACTTTGGCTTTCCTGACGATGTGTCATTCGCGCGGTTTCTTGTCAAGGAGATTGGGGTCGCAGTCGTCCCGGGAGGCAGCTTTTACAGCTCCGTTGGAGCGGGCGTCCAGCAAGTTCGCTTCGCCTTCCCAAAGAAGATCGCTACCCTTGAGCGCGTCCGCCCACTTCTGGAGCGGATTCCCCGCGCGATCAAGGCACACTCTTAGCGCTCACTCCGTGCCCGCGGCGCTGCAAGGCCTGGACCAATGGCCGCACCCACTTCGCTGTTCTCTGCTGGCGCGATGTATTGCGCGATGATGATTGTGCCATTGCATCCGAGAGCACGGTGCCGTCGCCGACTGCCTCGAACCCCATTAGCGCTCCTATGGTCGGTAGGACGTCGACCAGCCGCGCCGGATAGCTCGAGGATAAGCCTGTCTGAACTCCATGGCCGGACAAGATCAGCGGGATGTGCTGATTGACCCACTGAAAGCCGAGACCGGCACCCGTGGATCTTACTTGTCCCATCCGGCCGACGGCGGCCGTGCCAGGAGCGTAGGCCACAATCACGTCAGGTGCAGCATCCGAAGCGAGCGTTCCCAAGAGATATTCAATTGCACTTCCGAACCCTGGATCGAGATTCGGTCGGAGGTACTGGCGACGGTACGTCCAACCGACGGCGCCGGGAACTTTGTAGTAGATCGCGTCCGTCTCTTGGCCATTCACGCTTTCTAGCGTCTCGGCTACGGGCGCGGACTGTAACCGGTCTCGTAAGCCGATCAGAGCCGACGCCTCGGCTCGCAGGTACACCTTTTCTCCGCCCGCGGCCACGATCGCTTGGTCGATTGAGTCCGTTGACAATGGACGGGTCGTCGACGCGATCGCCTGATCTGACGTTAGGACGAAGACGGTTTGATTCAACCGGCGTTCGCGTCGAAGCTCGTGGACGACCATCCCGATATCTCGGTCAATGCCTGCCATCAGCTGACCGAGAACGGAGGCGCGCCGAGATGCGGGCACCCAGCGGCCGAGGATGCTGACTTCCGGGAAGTTGATGACGGTGACCCTCGGACTGGAGCGCCGAATGCCCCACACCGCAGCTCGAGCCACCCAGTCATCCTGCTGGCCAAGCCGCCAGCCCTCGACCTGTGAGGCAAGCCGGTTTCCGGTGGCGACCGGCACCCACCAGTCTGAATTTTGGAGGAATCCCGCTGGGGGATCGTGTCCTGCCACCGTGGCAGCCACCCAACGACTCTTGAATCGCGCTGCGCACATGACGTAATCGGCGAGTCGTGTTGCTGCAGCCGATGCGGCCGTACAACCGCTGCCGCCGACAGACAGAACTCGGGCACCTGGATCGTGCGCCTTCAATAGGGCCGGGAGCGTTTTCACTCCATGCGACTCGATGATCTCGTCAAAACTTCCCAGCCGGATTTGAACCGGAGCGGCTGCGTTATCAGGCTGTCGTCTGTGGACGTCCGTCCAGACATCGCCGAGCAACCCGTGTTCACGCGGAAACACACCGGTGGCCAGCGTGGCGTTGGAGGCTGCAAGTGATGGCTCGATCTGGCCGACCCAGGCATCGTCGTATCGGACGCCTTGGCGTTCCAGAGCGCGCACGTTTGGCATGGGCGCGAGCCCGAAGTCGCCCGGTCCCGCGCCATCGATCACGAAGATGACTGCATATCGCGCCGGTCCGACCGGCGCCGTCGAGGACGCGGATTTCTGATGAAGAACGACGGCAAGCGCCGAACCACCGATTGCGCCGACGGCGAGGACAATGTACAAGAAGACAAGACCACGATTTCGGCGCGGATTCTCGCCATCGGCCTTGATCTGGCGCCGGCCAACCACGCCCAGATCTTCGTAAGCAGCGCTGCTGCGCTTTCGCGGCGGTACGCGACGTCGAGGCAAACCCGGGGGCGTGTCTTCTACAGACACGCTTCGATCCACAAATACGAAGTCGATTTCAACATCGCTATAATACGAGGAATCGGCGCAAGAGCCGGCACGCATGCCTCCGAGGAGTTTTGATGCCAACGACTTTCATGCAGTCTCCGCAACTTTTCTTTACGTCCGAATCGGTGACCGAGGGACATCCTGATAAGCTCTGCGATCAAATCTCCGATGCCATTTTGGACGCAATTTTGTCCCAAGACGCCAACGCCCGAGTTGCTTGCGAGACTGCGACAACTACCGGCCATGTTCTCATCTTCGGAGAAATCACCTCGGCTGCTGTTATCGACCCTGCTCAGATCGCGCGATCTACCATCGCGCAGATCGGGTACAACCGGGCGACGTACGGATTCGACGCCGACACATGTGGTGTAGCCGCCATGCTCAAGGGGCAGTCGCCGGATATCGCGGTCGGCGTGGACCATGCCCGTGAGTCGCGAATGTCGAGCTCCGAGATCGACGAGATCGGGGCCGGGGATCAGGGCATGATGATCGGTTTCGCGTGCAAGGAGACACCCGAGCTCATGCCTCTGCCGATCTCGCTTGCCCACGGAATCTGCCGCCGGCTGGCCGAAGTGCGTCGCTGTGGGCCTCTGGAATACATGCGCCCCGACGGCAAGGCCCAGGTAACGGTCGAGTATCAGTTCGGGCAACCCGCGCGCGTCGATACCGTCGTCGTGTCTACCCAGCACAGCGAAGACGTTCCGTACGATCGCATCGAGCGAGACGTGATCGACGAGGTTGTACGATACGTTGTTCCCGCGGAGCTCCTCGACGATCGCGTCAAATACTACGTCAATCCGACTGGACGATTTGTCATCGGCGGACCTATGGGCGATGCCGGTCTCACCGGCCGCAAGATCATCGTGGATACCTATGGCGGAATGGCGCGCCACGGTGGAGGGGCGTTTTCCGGTAAAGACCCGACGAAGGTTGATCGCTCCGCCGCGTACTATGCCCGCTACGCGGCCAAAAATCTGGTGGCGGCCGGATTGGCGGATCGACTGGAGATCCAGGTCTCGTACGCGATCGGCATTGCTCGGCCTATGTCCATCATGGTCGAGACCTTTGGAACGGGACGGCTACCGGAATTGGAGATTCTCGAGCTCATCGATCGCTACTTCGACTTTCGGCCGGCAGCCATCATTCAAAATCTCAATTTGAGGCGCCCGCTCTACCAGCAGACGGCAGCGTACGGCCACTTTGGCCGGCCGGATCTCGACCTTCCCTGGGAGCGAGTAGACAAGGCGAAGGAGCTGCAGCTCGCCGCAAAACTGCCACAGGCCGCGACCGCCTGATCGTCACTCGCTCGGTAGCTCCTCGAGACCCTTGTCCTTCGTCCAGTAGCGAAGATCCTGTTGCGCGCGCCGCAGCGTCGGTCCCTTATATCCGTTCGCCACTTCCTGCTTGTCCCCGTCGAGCAATGCCAGTATGTACTGTCCGTTTCGCTCTCGCAGCTGAACGTACTTTGCCTTGCTGAAATCCGCCATACCTATCTCCCGGCCGAATTATCCCAAGCTCATGCAAGACTCCCCACAAACTGGGACACCACCTCATTGAATTGATCCGGCTGCTCCACGCTGCATAGATGGGCCGCCCCCGAAAATACTGCCAGCCGAGAGAGCCGGACCTGCTCGTGGAGCGTCTGCGCGGCGGTTGCAGGCATGCTCGCATCCTTCTCTGCCCGGATGATAAGCGTTGGACACTGAATCTGATCGAGCCTTGATCTCGTATCTATCGCAGCCACGGCGCGAGCTGCCTCTGCGTACGCATGGGGATCCGCTGTGCGCAGCATGCCTCGAATTCGGTCTACCGTCTCGGGCTCTGTTTCCCGGAAGCGGGCTGTGAACCATCGTTCCAATGTCGGCTCGACGAGCGAGGACATCCCGTCGTGCTCGGCGGTCTGCGCTCGGAGCTCGATCTGCTGACGAGCTTCGGGTGGATAGAACGGCGTGGTGTTAACCAACACGATCGACGCAGGCATGCTCGGATACCGAATTGCAAACACCTGCGCGATCATGCCTCCCATCGAGATTCCCACGATGTGTGGCCGCGCAGCGCCAGTTGAAACGAGGAGCCGGCGGAGCTCATCGGCAAAATCCGCCAGCGTCCGGCCCATAGACTGAGAAGGGTCGTGGCCGCCGGCATCGAAGGACACAACCCTGAAGTCGGGCGCAAAGTACGTCACCTGTGGCGCCCACATTTCGCGTGTGGTCCCGAGCGCCGGCACGAAGACCACCGTCTCTGCGCCGTGACCGACAACTTCACGCTCTGGCGCTTTCTGCATACGCGTGCTCCGCTTCGTGGTCTATTATGCCTCGAAGCGCTATAATAGGACACATGTACTAGCCGTCATGGAGGGCCAAAGTGCCCGTAGCGGAGAACGCATATGGTTTACGAGGTTCGAAGCTGGTTCGATAATTTCGATTGCTTGTATACGGACGATGCTCGCCTCAAAGAGCTGGCCATTCGCTCGCCCGAGCTCCGAATAGCGGCACGGTACTACCGAACTACGGGCGAAACCGAGCCCTTTGCGTGGGACATCGTGGGTGAGCCGGATGTGTTGGCCGGCATCGCCGCAGGTCTTCGAAAGCGGAAAGCCCCGGTGACGGTCGGTCGCGCCGGCCCATCACGCTGACCGCTCGAGGGATACTTCTGTACAATGAGGCGATCAAGGAAGGAATCGCCCATTGTCAAGCTTCGATGAGATCATTTCGCGAGCCAAACAGCACGTCGGTGAGATCGACGTGCATCAAGCGGAAGAGCTGCTCGCGGATCGGCCTGATTCTGCGCTTATCGACGTTCGAGAAAAAAATGAGTGGGAAGAAGGCCACATTCCCGGAGCTCGACACATCCCGCGCGGCTACCTGGAATTGCGCGTCGAGAACGCCATCCCGGACAAGAGCAAACCCGTAATTCTGTATTGCGCCGGCGGGGTTCGCAGCATGCTCGCCGCTCGTACGCTGCAAGAGATGGGCTACGGCAACGTAACTTCGGTGGGCGGTGGCTTCACTGCATGGAAGGACAACGGGCTGCCATTTGTAATTCCCCGCACCCTGAATTCGGAACAGATGCATCGATACAGCCGGCACGTCCTCATCCCGGAAGTCGGCGAGGAAGGCCAGCTGAAACTGCTCGACGCCCGGGTCTTGCTGGTGGGCGCCGGAGGCCTCGGCTCTCCGTCAGGCCTTTACCTGGCCGCGGCGGGCGTGGGAACAATTGGCATCGTCGACTCCGACGTGGTCGACGAGAGCAACCTCCAGCGCCAGGTGCTTCATACCAGTGATCGGGTTGGAATGTCGAAGGTCGAGTCCGCCCGGCAAACTCTCAATGCGCTCAACCCCGAAGTTCAAGTAGTTGGTCATGACACGCGCTTAACTGCTGAGAATGCGCGCGAGATTGTATCGCAATACGACATTATCGTCGATGGCGCAGACAATTTCGACACGCGCTATCTGCTCAACGATCTTTCCGTAGCGCTCGGGAAGCCCAACGTCTCGGCCAGCATCCTCAGCTTTGATGGTCAAATTTCGACCTTCATTCCCGGACACGGACCGTGTTATCGATGTGTGTACCCGGAGCCACCGCCGCCCGCCCTGGCTCCGACCTGAGGAGAGGCGGGTGTCCTGGGCGTGCTTCCCGGGATCATGGGCTTGCTTCAGGCCAACGAGGTAATCAAGCTCGTCGTCGGAATCGGCGAGCCGCTGGTCGGTCGCTTGCTGATGTTCGAGGCCCTGACGACATCGTTTATCGAGCTGAAACTGCGACGCGACCCGGACTGTCCGGTATGCGCGAGTCGGTACGCGGCCGGCGACGCTCAGGAGCTCGTGGCGAGCCGGACCTAGCTTGGATAATTCACGTAGCGCGACACTCACTTGTCGCCACGTGCTCGACGGCCATCAACGCCCTTAATCGGTTCGCTGCGGGCGGCCATCAGGGTACGTGAGTAATCCGCTAGTCGCAAGCCACCAATCGCGTCGCCATAGGAGAAACTTTATGAGCAATGTACGCATTCCTCCCGTGCTTCGTCAGCAAACGGGAGGCGCCAAGGAAGTCGAGGCTGAGGGAAACACCGTAGGTGAAGTGCTGCGCCGTCTCACTGAGCAATTTCCGGCCCTCGAGACCCATTTGTTTCAGAATGGGCAGCTTCAGCGGTACGTGAACGTCTACGTCAACGATCAGGATATTCAGTACCTCGAACGCCTTGATACGCGCGTAGACCCGCAGGATACCGTCATTATTCTGCCCGCGATGGCCGGCGGAGACGCACCAGCCAGTGCCACGTTCAATCGCTGAGCCGCTGCCCCTGACCGGTGCTCGCGCCAGCATCCTCGATGCCATCGGCAACACGCCTGTCGTGGAGCTGAGCCGGCTCAATCGCAATCCGCATGTTCGGCTCTTTGCCAAGCTGGAGGGCGCGAATCCCAGCGGTAGCGTGAAGGATCGTGTCGCCAAGTACTTGGTGCAGGAATTCGAGTCGCGAGCCAATTCCACCGACTACATCTTGCTCGAGCCAACGAGCGGTAATACCGGAATCGCTCTGGCCATGGTGAGCCGCGTCAAAGGTTACCGCGTGGCGGCTGTGATGCCGTCAAATGTCACGCCGGAGCGCCGAAAGCTCCTCGAGATTTTCGGTGCTGAAATCATCGATTCGCCTGCCGATCGCGGGACGAACGGCGCCATTGAAGTGGCCCGCGAGCTGGACCGTCACAAGCACTTCTGGATACTCAATCAGTATGCAAATCAAGCCAATCCCCTGGCGCATTACGAAACGACCGGTCCTGAAATCCTCCGGGATGTCCCGGACGTCGATGTTTTCGTCGCGGGCCTCGGCACCGGCGGTACCCTCACAGGGGTAGGTCGTCGCCTGAAGGAAGAGCGGCCGCATGTCAAAGTTGTTGCCGCTGAGCCTTTGCCGGGTGACCTGGTCCAGGGCCTTCGTAGTCTAGATGAAGGATTTGTACCACCGATCTTCGACCCCACGATTCTCGACGCCAAGTTTCTGATCAACAGCCAGGATTCAATCACCATGATGCGGCGGCTGGCGTCCGAGGAGGGAGTATTCGCCGGTGTTTCCTCGGGTGCAGTTCTGTGCGCTGCAATGCGGTACTCGGAGCAGATGACAGAGGGCAATATCGTCACACTGATTCCCGACGGTGGCTGGAAGTACCTGAGTGGCGGTCTCTGGTCGGAGGACGTAGCAAACTTGTCCGAGGACCTCGAGGCAAGCTTCCTATGGTGATAGCCCGCCGTCACGTAGAGGCTCTCTTCGAGCACTCGAGGCGGGAGTTTCCGAATGAAGCGTGCGGCCTGCTGGCCACGAAAGACGGGATCGTGGTGAAGTTCTATCCCGTTGAGAACGCGGATGCCAGCCCGGTCCACTATCGCATGGAACCAAATCAACAGCTTCAGGCCATGCTCGAGATCGACGATCATGGCTGGGACCTCGGGGCAATCTACCATTCGCACACGCACACGCGCGCGCGGCCCTCTCAGACGGATGTTGGACTAGCGCTTTATCCTGACACGATGTACGTAATCGTGTCTCTTGCCGAGCAGACCAAGCCCGACATCCGGGCCTTCACAATAGCGAACGGCGAGATTCGGGAACACCCGCTCACTATCACGGACGACACGCCAAATCAGTAGAGGGTCACTCGGTCACAACGGTCTGATTCTGCTCATGCAAAAATTGCTGGACGTAGTATGGTCCGAGCGCGGATTTGCCCGTCGAGCCGCTGGCCTTCCAGCCGCCGAAGGACTGAACTCCCGGCCAGGCTCCGGTGGTTGCCCCGCCTCGTCGATTGACGTAGGCAACTCCAACTTCGATGCGGTCCAGAAAGGTGCGGATCTCATCCTGATCCTCGCTGAATAGACCGGCCGTGAGGCCGAACTCAGAGGCGTTTGAGAGTTGCAGCGCTTCGTCCAGCGAATCCACCGTCGTTACCGCCACGAGAGGCACAAACAGCTCTTCCGAGAAGAAGGGGTGCTGCGCCGGAAGACGTGCAATCGTGGGAGCGCAATAGTACCCGTACTCAAAAGCACCCTCCGTCAACACGCTCCCGCCCGAGAGGATCTCTCCATCTTGGCGCGCCCGCTCAACCGACTGCTTGAACCGGTCGTACGCGCTCTGCCTGATTACCGGTCCCATGAAAACATCGTCCCGTTCGGCGTTGCCGACTACAAGCTGTTCGGTGCGCCTCGCCAGTCGCCGGAGAAATTCCCCGGCTACCGGAGTCTCGACATAGACGCGCGAGGCAGCGCTGCATTTCTGACCGCTAAATCCGAAGGCCGCTCGGGCCGTTCCCTCGACCGCCTTGTCGAGATCGGCGTTTCGAGTGACGATCACCGGGTTTTTGCCACCCATCTCCGCGACGACGGGACGCGGGCGTACCTTGCTGAACTCGCGATAGATGTGGCTGCCAACCTTATAGGAGCCCGTGAACACGATACCCTGCACATCCGGGTGAGACGAGAGCGCTTCTCCGATTTCGTTTCCGATTCCGGTCACGAAGTTCAACGCTCCCGCCGGCAAACCGGCATCCCTCAGGCACTCGAAGACTCGGACGCCGGTCAGTGGCGTCTCCTCGGAGGGCTTGAATACCGCGGTATTGCCTGCTACCAGCACACCCGCGAGCATGCCGGTAGTAAGGGCAGCCGGAAAGTTGAACGGGGAGATTACGACCCATACTCCATACGGCCGCAAGACGCTGTGATTCACTTCCGCAGGGGACAATTGCCCCAGCTTGATGATGAATCCATCGTGCTGCTCCATCTGGTCGCAGTACGTCCTGATGAGGTCGGCCGCCTCCTCGACCTCACCCATCGCCTCGAGTCGAGGCTTACCTGCTTCCAGAGTCAGCCACGCGGAAATCTCGTAGCGGCGCTCCCGGATAATTTCGGCGCCGCGCCGCAGAATCGCTACCCGTTGCTGCCAGGGAGTATGAGACCAAACCTCGAAGGCGCGAGTGGCCGCCGCCACCGCAGCGTCCCCTTCCGGCTTCCTGCATTGCTGGAAGCTGCCCAGGAGCAGGCGGGTGTCGTTGGGACTTCGATCCTCGAACCGAGGCTCGTCGGTTGTGCGTCCCACGTTGTCGATGAAAATCGCATACTCACGGCCGAGCTGTGACCGGACCGACTCGAGCGCCCGATCATAGGCCTGATTGAACGCTTGGGCTTGCTCCACGTTCATCGTGGTGTATGTTATTTTTTGATCGCGTGCTTCTGTGACCATGCGCGTTCCTCTCTCGAGCGGCGTGCTCTAGCACCCCTATCAGTCTACCAACGGGATGTCATGCGCGTGGCCGCAGCAGACGTCGAAAGGTATGACACGGTGGAAGAAAAATCGAGCGCCGAGCAGCTGGAGGAGGCCCTTCGACATGCCCAGGCCGGACTGACGGCGCTCCAGGCTGCGCACCAATCTGCGATCTCGTCCGGGCAAATCTACACGACGCATATCTACCTCAGCGCCGTGGAGCTCGCCCACGCCATCGAGGTCGCCATGAAGGTTGCGCTGCGCAACCAGTAACCCGTGGTGCCCTCCCGCCCAATCACCTCTGGCCGCCGCGCGGCATGCTGGCGGGGAGGCGCAAGCGGGCGCGCGAATAGTTCGGGCTACTGGGCCTCCCAAAATAGAAAAAGTGCCACGTCTTGCCGCTGCAAGTCGTCGTTCGCGTATAGGTGGTCGTTGAAGCCCGCAATTTCGAAACCCTGCCCGCGGTAGAAACACAACGCCGGATAATTGTTGATCTGCGTTTCTACCGTGATGCCTCGGACCTTCTGCTCGATCGCGACCCGCTTCAAGAAGCCAACCAGCGCAGAACCCACTCCGAGCCGCCTCGCCGCAGGCCGGATTCGAATGTCGACCAGCCAGAGCGTGTCATTCCACGCCATCGAGCGCCAGGTGAGCAGCCCGGCCGCCTGCTCATCTAGGCTTGCGAGCGCAAAACAGAATCCATCGATGCCCGCGGAATCGGCATAGAGTCGTAGCCACTCGTCGAGCCTGCCAGAGTCGTATTGTTTCATAAAGGGGCTCAACAATTGCTCTTCTTTAAGTTCCCAGAGATAGCCTCCGGCGCGCTCCTCTCGATGCAACCGAAGGACGCGGTCTGTTTGAAATCCGCTATCGATGGGCCCTAACTTTCGTGCCTCGCGCAGGCTGATGCGCCGCACGCTGATCTGAGCCTGTCGCTCTGTGGCGATCGAGTGTCGGGGCATGAAATTGGCCCTCACAAGGCATGAACGATCTCTGTTTCATAGTCGAGGATTTCCGCGTCGGCCCTGCGACCCTGCAGAAACTTGACGGTATGCGCGATGATCTGATCGGCGTGGCCGGCGCTGGTTGTGACACAGGCCAGTCCCAGTACGCCGATCTGCCACTGATCCTGTCGATCCACTTCGGCAATGGACACCTGAAAGCGCTGCTGCACCTGTGCGATGAGGGATTTCAGGACCTGACGCTTCTCTTTGAGCGACTGACTCATCGGAATGTGCACGACCACACGCGCTACGCCGACGACCATACTTCCGCCTCCGAGGTGAACCTGGCAGAGAGTAAAGCTGGATGCCCACGGGCAAGATCGGCGGCGCGCGCCGGTTTTCCGCCCGCCAGCTGCATCTCGTCGATGAGTAGCACTCCACTGCCGCTTCCCACGCTGAGCGATCCACGTTCCACGCCGTAGACCCGGCCCGGCTCGGCCGAACCCGGCCGACTGCGCGCTCGCAATAGCCGCAGCAGCCGTCCCTGCCAGTAGGTATGGGCTACCGGCCAGGGATTGAAGGCTCGGATTCGGCGGGCCAACGTCTCTGCCGGAAGCGACCAATCGAGAAGCCCATCCTCTTTGGCAATGCGAGGAGAATAGGTGGCGAGCGAGTCGTCCTGCGGCCGCGGGCTAAGCTTGCCGGCAATCCAGTCCGGCAGCGTCTGCAACAGCAGCTCACCGCTGAGCGCGGCCAACCGATCCGTCAGCTCGCCGGACGTCTCGGACTCTCGAACTGCTACGTCCTTCTGTGCCAGAATCGGACCCGCGTCCATTTCCGTCGTCATGAGGATGAGCGTGGTGCCGGTCCGGCTATGTCCCTCCAGGATGGCCGTCTGAATGGGCGAAGCGCCACGAAGTCGCGGAAGCAGCGATGGGTGCAGATTCAAACTCTTGTAGCGCGGTGCCTCCAAGAGGGCAGCAGGAAGTATCTGACCGAACGAGGCGACGACGATGAGATCCGGTGAAATTTCAAGTACCGACTGAACTGCCTCGGGCCGTCTGATGCGATCCGGCTGAAGCACCACCAGCTCACGGTTCAGGGCCAGTGCCTTGACCGCATTCGGCCGCACTGTGCGGCCTCGCCCTGCAGCCCGATCAGGCTGCGTCACGACGGCGGCCGTCTCCACGGGGACGCTTAGCGATGGGCCGTGGGCGAGTAGCGCTTCGAGAACCGGGAGAGAGAATGCGTCGCTGCCCATGAAGACAGCGCGTACCATGGCCAAGTATACCAAGGCAAAAGGAACGGGCCGCGCCATCAGAAGCGCGGCCTGCGATTCGTCGCAGGCTAGGCCGAGCTTGCGGCCGGCTCCCGCTCCAGACTTCTACCCACCATAATGACCTCCTCGACCAGCCGATTCGCATAGCCCCACTCGTTGTCGTACCACGCGAATACCTTGACGAAGTCACCGTCAACCACCTGGGTGAGCGTGGTGTCGACGATCGTGGAATGTGGGTCGCCGATGAAATCGGCCGATACCAGCGGCTCATCCGTCACGGCGAGGATGCCCTCGTACTGTGGACTTTCCGCGGCTTCGCGAAATGCCTGGTTGATCTCCTCTGCGGAGGTTTTGGTCCTGAGCAAGACGGTCAGGTCTGAAAGCGACACATCCATGGTCGGCACCCGCAGCGCCACGCCGTCGAACAATCCCTTCAATTGAGGGAGGGCTTCGGTCGCTGCGCGCGCCGCCCCCGTGCTGGTCGGAACGATGTTTTGAGCAGCTGCACGGCCCCGGCGCCAATCCGAGTGCGGACTGTCAACCAGGCGTTGATCGGCGGTGTACGAATGCACCGTCGTCATGAGAGCTTTCTGCACGCCGAACTTCTTCTCCAGTATCGCCATGACCGGAGTAATCGAGTTGGTCGTGCAGGATGCATTTGAGATGATGCTGTGCTGCTTCGGGTTGTAATCCTTCTCATTGACTCCCAGCACGAAGGTGGGGGCGCCCTTGGCCGGCGCCGAAATGACGACGCTCTTCGCGCCCGCTTCGAGGTGCGCCTCGGCTTGCTCGGCCTTGGTGAACCGCCCTGTCGACTCGATGACGACATCGACCCGCAGGTCTCGCCAGGGAAGTTCGCGTGGCTCCTTCACTGCCAGAACGGGAAAGCGGCGACCGTCCACGATCAAGATGTTCCCATCGACCTGGACGTCCTGTTCGTCACGGTGAAATACCGTGTCGTACTTCAGCAAGTAGGCCATGTTAGCGACGTCGCCAATGTCGTTCATGGCTACTACTTCCAGCTCAGGATGATTGAGGGCAACTTTGAATGCCTGCCGTCCGATTCGGCCAAAGCCATTGATTCCTACGCGTGTGGGCATAGTTGTGTCCTTTCCTCTGGTCTCTCAACCGCACTGCTGATCGATTTTTTGAGCTGCTTATCCTGCTCGATAGACACTAGCAGGATTCCGCAGCATTGTCCACCACATCAGGTTTGTTGCCGGGCGAATGAAAAACGGATAATCGCACGGTCTATGAGGTTTTTTCGATCGCCAAAGTCGTCGCGTCTCTTCATTCTCGGGCTCGACGGGTCTCCTCTTCCACTGATGCGCCGACTCATCGAGGACGGCGATTTACCGAATCTTGGCCGCGTCTTCGAGACGGGATCACCCGTCGAGATGAATTCCTCCCTCCCGGACGTTTCAGCTGTCGCCTGGACGTCGATCAATACGGGTAAGAATCCAGCGAAGCACGGAATTTACGGCTTCGTGGATCGAAAGCCGGGCACCTATTCCATCGAGGTCATGACCGCCGCCCATGTGCGCGCCAAAACGCTTTGGGAGCTGGTCAGTGACGCAGGCAGGTGCGCGGTTGCCGTTAATGTACCTCTGAGCTTCCCTCCGCAGCAGATCAACGGCGTCGTGATCTCCGATTTCCTGGCACCATCCCTCAACAAGGCGGTTCACCCCACCGTTTTGTTGCCGAAACTCGAATCAATTGGATATCGCATTGACACTGATCCGTGGGTTGCGCGTCAGTCGCTGGACGCGTTTCTCGAGGACTTCAAGCGGACTGCAGAGAAGCGAGCTGAAGCGGTCCTCTATCTGATGGAAACTCAGGCATGGGATCTTTTCATGGTCGTCTTCATGGAGACCGACCGGTTGCACCACTTCATGTGGCAGTACATGGAGGAGAATGACCCGACTTATGCACCCAAATTTCGAAACGCCTACAGGCTGATCGATCAGCTCGCCGGCCGGATCATTGCGAGGCTTCGAGACGACGACGAGCTAATTGTCATGTCTGATCATGGCTTCACCACACTGAAACGCGAGGTCTACCTTAACGTGTGGTTGGAGCAAGAGGGCTACCTCAGCTTTACGCCCGGGAGTGAAAAAGGCCTTGAGACAATGAACGGAAGGACAAAAGCCTTTAGCCTCGATCCGGGCCGGATCTACGCAAATATGGCAGGGAGGGAGCCTTCGGGTACCGTGCACCCTGAAGCATGCTCGGATCTGATCGACGAGCTGGCCGCAAAGCTCCGCGGCCTGCGAGACCCAGACAGTGGCGAGCCTATCGTGCGCGACCTCTTTCGCCCGGGCGAGATATACTTCGGACCTCTGCGGGATCGCGCGCCGGATCTCCTGGTGTTGCCCTGCGATGGCTATGACATCAAGGGAACATTTGATTCGTCCACCTTCACAGGGCGCGGGAAGCTCGTAGGCATGCATAAATATGACAACGCCACTTTTCTCGTTCGTGGGCGTGACCTCACGGTCGAACACGCATCTGTGCATGATGTCTTGCCGACCGCCTGCAAGCTTCTCGACCTCGAGTGTCCGGACGGGGTGGACGGACGGCCAATTGTCACTGGATCGGACGCAAGGTGAAAGGACGGAAGTCTTCGTGAGCCTGACTGAGCTATCCTTGACCGGCACGGATTATGGTTCTCTTCCTCACGGCGGAGAGCTGATTAGTCGCTATATATCGGGCCCGCGGGCCGAAGTGGTTGGCCGCGAGGCTAATGAGCTATTCACCGTTGAGCTGAACGCCAGGCAACTATCCGACGTGGAGATGATTGCCGGCGGCGGGTACAGTCCCCTCAGCGG
>Ga0207416_1000621_pt1 | contig 57176 bp, 57 predicted proteins | sample PaiPotPPM11metaG_FD_184107 | JGI IMG/M metagenome (GOLD analysis project Ga0207416, IMG submission 184107) | Iron sulfur acid spring bacterial and archeal communities from Banff, Canada, to study Microbial Dark Matter (Phase II) - Paint Pots PPM... ... | reverse complement strand
CCCACCCCTCGCCGCCGTCGCCCCCGCCGATGATCAGCACGCGCTGCGGCGAGGGGTGGGTGCAGAGGGCGGGGTGGGCCAGCATCTCGTGGTAGATGAACTCGTCGCCCTCCGTCGTCTGGACGGCGCCGTCGAGGACCAGCATCCGGCCGAGCAGCGGGCTCTCGTAGACCTCGAGGTGCTGGTACCCGGTCTGCTCCTCGTGGAGGCGCCGGGTAACGCGGAACGTTGACGTGAGGTCGGTCGCCCCGAGGTCGGTGATCCAGGCGCCTTTCATCGCGCCAGGCCCGCCGGCGCCGGCCAGAACAGGGCCACGGCGACCGCGCACCCGGCTCGTTCGACCGTGTGCTCTGCGACTGCCACCACGACCTCGTCCAGCCGGAGGCCCCGGATCTGGAATCCTTCCTCGACCATGCGGCGGACCGCGCGTTCCCCCTCCGCCCCCGAGGTGCGGCCGGTGTGTTCCATGATCACCCCGTGGCTCTCCCGGGAGATGCCGATGCCGATCGCGGCGGTGATCCGCTCGCCGGGTGTCGCGCTCGCGATTCTCGCATACACCGCCGGCATCAGGATCCCGGGGTGATAGGAGGGGAGCTCGATGATCCGCGCCCCCGGCGGCAGGATGCTCGTGACGCGCAGAAAGTTGAGGTCTGCCACGCCCGCGTCCTTGAGCGCCCGGTCGAAGGCATTGATCTCGCTCCCCCCCTCGCCGTGGCCGGCGACGAGGGAGACGGCTTTCGGTGGTTGCCACATGGCGCTAGATATTCCACCTCACCCAAGGGCCTCCCTTGCCGTGCTCGCGGATTCTACGGATACCAGGAGATGGGTACATACTAGTGGATATCAGGCACTTGGTTGGGTTCCGGCGCGGCCGGAACCGGATCGCCCCAACGAGGAGGAGATCTCGTGCGCTCGATCGTCGCCGCCACCATCGTCCTGCTGCTGCTCACGCCCCCCCGTGTCCTGGCCCAGACGACCGCGCCCGCTTCCCCCGGCGGACCTGCCGGCGGCGCCGCGGCCGCCAAGTCGCCGGTCAGTGACATCTTCGGCGTTGATCTCGCCAGCCGCCAGAACCCCGGCGGCACGACGACCAACCCGTCGACGATTGCGCTTACCGGCGTCGGATGGATCCGGATCACGGCGGATTGGTCGGTGCTCGAGCCCGCGAAGGGCAAGTTCGACTGGACGGCACTGGACACCCCGGTACGCCGCAGCGCGGACGCGGGGGAGCATATTGTCGTGCTGTTCCAAAATACACCGAAATGGGCTGCGCTGACGCCGGACACCCCCGCGGTGGTGTGGAGCCACCAGCCGCCGCGTCGGATCGCCGATTGGACCGCGTTCGTCTCGGCCGTGGTCACGCGGTATCACGGACGGGTGAGGGCCTGGCAGGTCGAGCCCTCTCTGGATCTTGCCGCCTACCGCGGCACGAACGCCGACTATCGCGAGCTGCTGCACGCCGCGCGCGTGGTCGTGCGCCGGGCGGACCCGAAGGCGCTCGTCGTGGCCGCTTCTCCCGGGGGACTCGATCTGTCGTTTCTGAAGACGATGCGGACCCGCGCCGGAGACGACTTTGACGCCGTGATGCTCTTTCCAAGAGGGCGGAGTGCGGCGGATCTGTTGGAAGCCCTCAGCGTGATCCGGAGCCGGATCCTGACCGACGGGCGCCATCAGCTCTGGCTGAGCGCGCTGCCGGCCTGGGGACCCGAGGGGCAACTGGCCGCCGCGGCGCTCGCGGGCGGCGCGGTGCGCGAGTTCTGGCCCGCGCTCGACCCATCGCTCACCACGGCGATGCGGTTCCTCGGCGGCGCCCGGTTCATCGGGCCCCTCAACCGCGGCCCGGGCGTGTACGCATTCGTCTTTGCGAACGGGGCTTCGAACGTCGTCGTCGCGTGGTCGACCGGTGGGACGCGCTCGGTGCCGCTCGCGACGAACGGCGCCCTGGCGGCTGTGGGAGCCGGGGGCCAGGTCCTCCCCCCGGTTGGGAGCGACGGGACCGGCATCACCGTCGGGGCAGATCCGGTGTTCGTTTCGAATCCGGCCCAATCCGTCGTCGACGAGGCCGTCCGCACGGTGCAGCAGGGACCGTACGTCGTCCCGCGCGAGCCAGATTTCTCGAAGGCGGACTCTGTCTCGGCCACGCTGGGGGCGACCAACGTTGAGCACGGCCTCTATAATCAGCGACTGCGCGCGCTGCCGTCCGGCGGGGTCGTGCCGGTCACGGTGGACGGATCCGAGGCGGTGCGGACCGATCAGCCGAAGGATGCGGTTTACGCGTACTTTGATGTGGACCACTCGTACGTCTTCTACGACGACGGGCGGTACGATCTGCTGATCACGATCGAGGTCCACAAGGCGAGCGCCCCGGATCGGGTCGGCTTCAACCTGCTGTATGATTCGATGAGCGGGTATAAGTTTACGCCGTGGCAGTGGGTGGAGGCGGGCAAGGACTGGGCGACATATACGTTCCGGCTTACGGACGCGGGCTTCAGCAGCACCTGGGGCTGGGACTTCGCCGTGAACGGCGCCGGGGACAAGAAGGAAGACCTGGTCATCCGCTCCGTGACCGTCAAGAAGGTGCTCCCGAGCGCTCCATAGCGAAAGGAAACACTCCCGCCCGGTCGAACATCACCCGGGCCGTGAGCCGCCAGTCGTGATGGCCGTTGATCGCACCGACACGCTCTTCGACCCCACCGAAGGGCTTCCGCCTGACGCGCGGGCCCGGCGCGAGTCGGAACGCCTTCGGGGGGCCGCCGCGGCCGCATACGCGCACGCGCCGGCCGCGCGGAAGCGCTTCGACGACTCCGGGCTCCACCCCGACCGGATCCAAGACCTCCGCGACCTCGCCCCGCTCGGCGTGCTGCGGAAGGATACGCTCCCGCAGGTGCAGGCCGCCGCGCCGCCGTTTGGAGGCCTTCTCGGCGCCCCCGTCGCCTCGCTGCGCCGTATTTACGCCTCGCCTGGGCCGATCTACGACCCCGAAGCCCGGGGGGAGGATCCCTGGGGACTCGCCCCCGCGCTCCACGCCGCCGGGTTCAGGCCGGGCGACGTGGCCCTCGTGACGTTCTCGTTCCATCTCACGCCGGCCGGCCATATGATGGACGCCGCGCTCGACCGGCTCGGCTGCGTGGTCATCCCGGGCGGCACCGGCAATACCGAGGTCCAGGCGCGGGCAGCGGCCGACCTCGGCGCCACGGGCATCGTTGGGACGCCGAGCTTCGTTCTGGCGCTGCTCGAACGGCTCCAGGCCTTGGGCCTCCGGCATCACCTCGACGTGGCGCTCGTCTCGGGCGAGCCCTTGCCGACGGCGCTCCGGCACCAGGTGCGCACTGTTCATGGGGTCCGCATGACCCAAACGTACGCGACGGCGGACGTCGGGCTGATCGCCTACGAGTGCCCGGCGGCACAGGGGCTGCACCTGAGTGACCACGTCGCGGTGGAGCTTCTCGACCCCGAGGCGGGCCGGGCGGTGCCCCCCGGCGCCGCCGGCGAGGTCGTCGTGTCGCTCCTCGAGCCGCCGTACGGGCTGCTGCGATTCGGGACGGGGGACCTGGCCGCGGCGGCGCCCGGCCCATGTCCGTGCGGCCGCACGGCCCCGCGGCTCACCGGGATCCTGGGCCGGGTGGGAGATGCCGTGAAGATCCGCGGGCTATTCGTGCATCCGTCTGAGGTCGATCTGGTCACGCTCGGCGTACCGGAGGTCGGCCGCTACCAGATCGTGGTCACGCGGCCGGGTGACCGTGACGAGGCGACGATCCGGGTCGAGGTGCGCGCCGGAGCCGACCCTGCCGCGGTGGGGGCGCGGGTCGCCGCCGCGGCGCAGGAGCGGCTGCGGCTCCGGCTCGCGGTGGAGGTGGTGCCGCCCGGCGCGATCGCCGACGGCGCGCCGCGCATCCTGGACGCCCGGCACTGGGAGTGAGCGTCGCGGTTGCCGGTCGTGGCATCCGTCGTGTATAATGGCGACATCGTACGCAGCAGCACGCGCTGGGGGTGGACCGGTGACCGAAGTGCGGGTCGGGAAAGACGAAACGCTGGACAGCGCGCTCCGGCGGTTCAAGCGCCAGGTCAAGCGGTCCGGAATTCTCACAGACGCGAAGCGCCACGAGCATTACGAGAAGCCCAGCCAGAAGCGCCGCCGCCGCGCCGCCCGCCGCAAGCGCCACTAGTGCGCATCCCGGCGGACTGTTCATAACGGGCAGGCTGCCAGGGGTTCGAGCCCGGGGTGCCCCTCCGGTCGGGTCCGGTGCCACACGTGGTCGGGGAACCGTTCGCCCCGCCCCGGTCGCTGCGCACCGCGCACTCACAGGAGGATGAGGGTGCCGCAGCCGCAACGGAAGGTCAAGCGGGCCCGCAGCGCGGGCGGCGTCGTATTCCGCCGGCCGCCTCCGAGTGATGCCCCAGACGAATTCCGCATTCTTCTCCTCCAACACGAAACCGGCAAATGGATGCTCCCCAAAGGGACGATCGAAGCGGGGGAGACCCCGGAGGCCGTCGCCCGCCGCGAGGTCGCCGAGGAGACAGGGGTGCACAACGTCCGGATCGTGGCAGATCTCGGCGAGGAGCGCTATGTCTTCTTCTGGAAGACCGAGGACACATATTACGATAAGACCGTGCACTACTACTTGATGGAGTTCCTCGGCGGCGAGGAACCTGTCCCGCAGCGGGAAGAGGGCTTTGTCCGATGCGAGTGGGTGTCGCTGCCGGACGCGCTCGACCGGATCAAGTACAAGGAGACCCGCCAGGTCGTCCGGCGCGCGCAGGCGGCGCTCGCCCGTTTTCCCGACCTCCTGGTTTCCCCGGGCGAGGCCGCGGAAATCACGGGGGTGCGTGATGGCTCCGGAGCGCCGTGACGCGCAGCCGCCGGTCGGCTTTCCCGGCGGGGCCGCGCGGGACCAGGTGGTGCGGGAGACGCTCGAGCGGTACCGCCGGTACGTCAACCCCGGTCTCGCCCGGCTGTTCGCGTTCGGCGGCGCGGAGACCGTGGAGTGGGCGGCCGAGGGCTGCCTCGTGTGGGACATCCACGGCCGCGAGTACATCGACTGCGCGTGCGGGCCGGCGATTTTCAACATCGGACACCGGCATCCCCGCGTGCTCGCCGCGGTGAGGGATCAGCTCCTCCGTATCCCGATGTCCGTCCGGACGATGCCGAGCGCCCCGCAGGCCGAGCTCGCGGAGCGGCTGGCGCAGCTCAGTCCGGGCGATCTCCAGTACGCGTTCTTCTGCAACAGCGGCACCGAGGCCGTCGAGGGCGCGCTCAAGCTCGCGCGTCTCGCCACCGGGCGGCCGGGATTCATCGCGATGCGCGACGCGTTCCATGGGAAGACGCTGGGGGCGCTCTCCGCGACCGGCCGCGAGTACTACCGGAAGCCGTTCGAACCGCTTGTGCCCGGATTCACCCACGTGCCGTTCGGCGACGCGGCGGCCGTCGAGGCGGCGATCACGCCTGAGACCGCGGCGGTCATCCTCGAGCCCGTCCAGGGCGAGGCCGGCGTCATTATCCCGCCCGCCGGATATCTCCGCGAGGTCCGGGCCATCTGCGACCGCAACCGGGTGCTCCTGATCGCCGACGAGATCCAGACCGGCCTCGGCCGGACCGGCCGCCTGTTCGGCGTCGAGCACGAGGGGGTCGTCCCCGATATCATGACGCTCGCGAAAGCGCTCGGCGGGGGCGTCATCCCCATCGGAGCGTTCCTGGCGCGCCCCGCGCTGTGGGAGGAGTTCCGCCAGCATCCCTATCTCCATTCCTCGACGTTCGGCGGCAATCCGCTCGCGTGCCGCGCGGCGCTGGCCACGCTCGCCGTCTTGGTCGAGGAGCGGCTGGCGGAGAACGCGGCGGTCCGGGGGCGGTACTTTCTCACGCGCCTCCGCGAGATCCAGGAGCGCCATCCGGACGTGATCCGGGATGTCCGGGGGATCGGGCTCTTGATCGGGATCGAGTTCGCCCACAGCGACTACGCGCTCATGGTGTCGGCGGAGGCCGGCCACCGGGGCGTCATCACCTTTTATACATTGAACAAGCCCGAGGTCATCCGGATCGCCCCGCCCCTCGTGATCACCCCGGACCTGATCGATCGGGCCGCCGTGGGGATCGAAGAGGCCGTGGCGGAGGCGGAGCGCCTCCTGGGCGCGGTCGCGGCCGCATCGGCAACCGGGGGAGAGGGGACGTGATGATGCGCGCGGCCGAGGTCCGCGAGGCATTCCTCCGCTACTTCGAGCAGCAGGGGCACACCCGGGTGCCGAGCTCGTCGCTGGTGCCGGCCGGAGATCCCACCCTCCTCTTCACCAACGCCGGGATGGTCCAGTTCAAGGATGGCTTTCTCGGTTTGGAAGAGCGCCCGTACCGGCGCGCGGTGACCGCCCAGAAGTGCATGCGCGTGAGCGGCAAGCACAACGATCTGGACACTGTCGGCCCGTCACCCCGGCATCACACGTTCTTCGAGATGCTCGGCAACTTCAGCTTCGGCGACTATTTCAAGCGGGATGCGGTCCGGTTCGCCTGGGAACTGACGACCGGCCCGTTCGGTCTCGCCCCGGACCGTCTGGTGCTCACCGTATTTGCGGACGACGACGAAGCCGCCCAGGCGTGGGCGGTCCTCGGCGTCCCCGCCGCGCGCGTGCTGCGGATGGGCGAGACGACCAACTTCTGGATGATGGGGGACGTCGGCCCGTGCGGCCCCACGAGCGAGCTGCACTACGATCGAGGCCCGGAGGCGTGCACGTGCGGCCGGCCCGACTGCAGCGTCGCGCTCGACAACGGCTGCGAGCGGTGGCTCGAGATCTGGAACCTCGTGTTCATGCAGTACAATCAGGCCCCCGATGGAACCCGCACCCCGCTGCCGAGGCCGGGCGTGGATACCGGGATGGGCCTGGAGCGGATCGTCTCGGTGATCCAAGGGGTCGCGAGTAACTACGACACGGACCTGTTCCTGCCGATCTTGGACCGGATCCAGGCCCTCCTGGGCCACAGCGCGGCCGAGCGGGCCCGGCACACCGTCGCGTATCGCGTGCTCGCCGACCACGGGCGCGCGATGACGTTCCTGACCGCCGACGGCGTCGTCCCGGGGAACGAAGGGCGCGGCTACGTGCTTCGGATGATCATGCGGCGCGCGATGCGATTCGCCCGGCGGGCGGGCGCGCCCGGCCCGGTGCTCGGCGCGCTCGCGGAGGCGGTCATCGCCGTGATGGGCGACGCCTACCCGGACCTCCGGGCGTCCACCGCGTTCATCCATGAGGTGCTCGACGCCGAGGAAGCGCGGTTCGGCCAGACCCTCGAGGCCGGCCTCGTGCGGCTCGACGAGCTGATCGCCGCGACCCGCCTTGAGGGAAGTCAGATCCTGTCCGGGGCGGAGGTCTTCCGGTTGTACGACACGTACGGGTTCCCCCCCGACCTGACGCGCGATGTGGCGCGGGAGCACGGACTCGAGATCGACGAAGCCGGGTTCTCCGCCGAGATGGCCAGGCAGCGGGAGCGCTCGAGAGATCCCCTCGCCTTCCAAATGAAAGCGTCCGACCGCAGCGTGTACGCCGCGCTGCGTGATGCGGGCGCTGCGGGAGTCTTCGTCGGCTACGACGCGTTCGAGGCGGACGGTGTCATCCTCGCGCTGGTGGTCCGAGGCGAGCGGGTCGCATGCGCGGCGCCGGGCACGGACGTGGAGGTGATCTGCGACCGCACGCCGTTCTACGCGGAAGCCGGCGGCCAGGTCGGCGACACCGGGACGATCCGCGGGCCGGAAGGGACGGTCGACGTTGCCGATACCCAGCGGCCGGTTCCCGATCTGTGGGTGCACCGCGGCCGGGTCGCGACGGGGACCGTACGCGAGGGCGATCCCGTCCACCTCGCCGTGGACGCGCCGCGGCGGCGGGACATCATGCGGAACCACACGGCGACCCATCTGCTGCACCAGGCGCTCCACGAGATCCTCGGCGACCACGCCCGGCAGGCCGGCTCACTCGTGGCGGCGGATCGGCTGCGATTCGATTTCGTCCACCTGCGGGCGCTCTCGCCGGCGGAGCGCACCCGCATCGACACCCGGGTGAACGAGCAGATCCTGGCCGCGCTGCCGGTCCACACCACCGTCATGCCGTACCGGGAGGCGCTCTCCACGGGGGCGATGGCGCTCTTTGGGGAGAAGTACGGGGACGAGGTGCGTGTCGTCGCCGTGAACGACTACAGCCGGGAGCTCTGCGGCGGCACGCACGTGGGGACGACCGCAGAGATCGGGCTGTTCATCATCACGGGCGAAGGATCGGTCGGGGCCGGCGTCCGCCGGCTCGAGGCCGTGACCGGGCGGGCGGCGGCGGCCCGCGCCCGGGAGATTGAGGCCGCGTTCAAGGCGGCCGCGGAAGTCCTCCGGGTCCCTCCGGAGGAGATGCCGGAACGGGTGCGACAGCTGGCAAGCCGTCTGCACGCCGTGGAACGGGAGCTGGAGGCTTTCCGCACCCGGGCCTCGACTCCGGACGTCGACACACTCCTCCGGACGGCCCACGACGTTGAGGGCATTACGGTGGTGGGGATCGTGGTGCCGGGCGCCGACCAGGCGGCACTGCGGGCGCTTGGCGACCGCCTGAAACCGCGCCTACCTGCGGGCCTTGTCGTGGCCGCCGCTCCCGCCGACGGACGGGTCGAGATTGTGGTGATGGCGACCCCTGGCGCGGTAGAGCGTGGTGCCGACGCCGGAAGGGTGATGCAGGCGCTCAACCGCCGCCTGGGGACACGCGGCGGCGGACGGGCCGAGCTGGCGCAGGGTGGGGGCGGGGACTCCGCCCTGCTCGAGGGGTCGCTCGCCGACCTCCCAGCCTTGGTGCGAGAGGCGCTCGCCTCCGGCCAGCGGGGCCGGCGGTGAGCCGCCTCCTGGGGCTGGATCTCGGGACCCGGCGGATTGGCGTCGCGCTAAGCGATCCGACCGGCACGCTCGCCTCTCCGCTCTCGACGCTCCCGCACCGGTCCCTCCGTCGGGACGTGGAGCGCATCGGAGATCTCTGCCGGGAGCACGAAGTGTCCGGAGTGGTTGTCGGCTGGCCCCGGAACATGGACGGAACGGCCGGCCCGGCCGCGCAGCAGGCCGAGGCGTTTGCGGAGGCGCTCCGGGAGGGTGTCTCGATTCCGGTCGATCTCTGGGACGAGCGCCTGTCCACAGCGGCCGCCGAGCGAGCGCTGCTGGAGGGGGATGTCCGCCGCGAGCGGCGGCGCGATCTCCGAGATCAGGTGGCGGCGGCGCTGATTCTCCAGGCGTATCTGGACGCCCGGAGACGGAGTCTGGCGGCGCCTCCCGGGGGGCATAAGAATGAAGGACCTGGAGCCCGAGCGCGCGGGGTCCATGAGCGGGGTTGAGCCGGTGATGCAGGCGTGGCGTGCCATTGGAGTGCGGCGGACCGGGTGGGGGAGATCTGTGCGGATCTTGCCTGTAGTCCTCGTCCTGAGCGGTGCGCTACTCGGGCCCGGCCTGGAACCCCCCGCTTCCGGCGCAGCCGCCGTGACGCTGATCGTGCCCGGCGAGTCACTCGGGCCGGCGAAGCTTGGGATGACCAGGCGAAACCTGGTGGCAACGCTCGGGCCTTCGGCGCCCGGACCGGCCGGGACGCTCGCGTTTCCGAGGTGGGGCGTGCTCGTGGCGCTGCGGGATGGCGCCGCCGTCCGGCTCAGCACGACCAGCCCCAGATTCCGCACGTTGTTTGGAGCCGGTGTCGGCAGCCGCTCGGACGAGGTCCCGCGGCTGATCGGGGACATGAACTCGGCCTCGATGGAGTCCGGGAGCGACGTAACGGTGCTCTATCCGTTCCAGGGGGTCGGATTTGTATCCCGGGGCGGCCGGGTGGTCGCCGCGTTCGTGGTCGAGCGGATTGCCATGGGGCCGCAGATCGCCCCGGGTCCAGCCGTCAGCGCTCCGCCGGGATTGATGCCGGTCCCCCCAGGGATGCCACCCGCGTCTTCGGGGACGGCGCCTTCCCAGGCGCCCCAGAGTCCCGGCGGACCGGTTCCGGCGGCATCGTTCGCGCTCAGAGGCCTGGCGGAGACGGTGGATGTTGGCGGCCCGCTGCTTCGCATCAGCGGCAGAATCGCCAATACCGGCAGGGGGGCCGCCGGTCCGGTCGTCATGAACGTGGTCTTTCACCGAGTGAGCGGGGACGAATCGACGAAACAGGTGACTATTGCCCAGGCGCTCGCGCCCGGCGCGGAAGCGCCATTTACCATCACGACGTTCGTGGCCACCGATCTCGTCACGCGCTACGTGATACAGATCCCCGATGGCACCGCGGCTCCGTTCTCGCAGACGCGGACCGTTCCGGTTGCGGCGTACACGGAGCTCGCCAAGCAGCGAATCAAGATCGACGTCCAGTTGGGCGCTCCGTCGGCCAGCGACCTGCGTGGCCCCGGCGTGCAGGCGCTGATTTCGATCAAGGACACCACTCCGATCCCGATCGCGTGGGTGAGAGGTGTGCTGGTGCTGATTCCGCCCTCACCGAACACCCCGAACCGGCAAGGGCAGCAGGTCCGTTTGACGCCCGGCCAGACGGTCACGATTATCGTTCCGGCCGCGGCAGGCTTCGGGGGGGGGGTGACCCCACAAGGCACTTTCCCTCCGCTCGTCGGACAGCCGCAGGTCCTCGACGTCACGCTGGGAGCGCAGTGATGGTGCTGCGCCGAGTTCCGCTGTCCAGTCTGGCCGTCGCGGTCCTCCTGGTGGGAGGGGTGGGGCTCGCCGTGCTGGCGGTGCAGAGCATCTTCCGCACGACGGCGACCGAGATCGCCCCCCAGGTTCAAGCGCCGCCTTCAGGGGTACGGATCGGCCCGGAGGCCGGCGCGATCGCCCCGCCCATTGAAGTTCCGGCATACGCGGCGACCGGCAGCCCGGCAGGGCCGGCAGGCGGCAGCCCGGCAGGGCCGGCAGGCGGCAGCCCGGCAGGGCCGGCAGGCGGCAGCCCGGCAGGGCCGGCAGGCGGCAGCCTCCGGCTGGACGCGTTCCGCGGCCACCCGATCGTGCTCAACTTCTGGGCGTCCTGGTGCCCGCCGTGCCGGGCGGAGACAAAGGCACTCGAAGCCGCCTACCTCCGTTACAAAGCCCGCGGCGTGGTGATCATCGGGATCGACGGCCAGACCGACACGTGGGGGGCGAGCCGGGACTTTCTCCACCAGCAAGGGGTGACCTATCCGGTCGGCCGGGACGTTCGCGGCGCCGCCGCGCGGGCCTACCGGGTCGGCGCGCTGCCGACGACCTATTTCATCGGCGCGGACGGTCGTGTCGAAGGCCCGGCGGTAACGGGAGGCTTTACCGGCCAGGATGGCGCGAAGGATCTGGCCGCGGGAATCGAAAAAATGCTCCGGTAGGGGAGGGACGTATGAGATCGTTCACGCGCATCACTCGAAGGTACGGGCTGGTGGTCGGGCTGATCCTGGCCGTTGCTGCGTCGGCCAGCGCACAGGCGACCGCACCATCCCCTGGGGCCGCGCCGTCCAACGTCATCGTTGCGGGGCAGGCGATCGGCCCGTGGACGCTCGATATGACGTTTGCCGAGTTCATCTGGAATCTCGGCCCCCGCAATACCCAGCTGACCGGGCCTGGTCCGCAGTTTCGCACCGATACGGGTATCGAGATGAGTGCCTGGACGTCCCCGCCCCTCGTGGCATTCCATGGAACTGCGGACAACATGGTCTACGCGCTCGGGATCGCGGATCCGGGATACGCGACCCCCCAGCGGATCGGCGTGGGGGTGAGCGAAGCGCGGGTGGTGGCGGCGTACGGCGCCCCATCGGCGGTGATCCAGCTCCTCCACCGCCCGAAGTTTCTCATCTTTGATGGCCAGGGCCTAGCCTTCCAGATCGCGCTCAATCCCGTCACGGGGGCGTACGGTCCGGTGGAACGTGTCTACATCTTCCGTCCCGGCCGCGCGGGCGGCGTCTGGCGGACGCCCTAGGCGTCCGACGACAGTTCGGCCCGACACAGGAGTTCCGGGGGGATGACAGGAGAATGACACCGATTGTGCATCAAAATTCACACAAAATCTCTTGACACTGAAACGAGGATGTGATTAACTTTTAATGCAAGCCTGAGAAGTAGCGCTTTGAAAGTAGCGCTTTGTTGAAGGGCAAACCCAGAGAGATCTGGGGACGCAAAGCCACGGGACAGGCCAGCGGTGCTGGCAAGTCAGCCGGGTTGCCGAAGCGGCAACGACATCCCTCCCCGTGGCAAGCGGTGGGAGGGATTTTTTGCTCCACAGACTCTCCTTCCACCGGTTGCCACATCATCGCTCCCGCCTCCGGCCAGACTGCACGCAGCGCGGAAAGGGTGCGGTGGCCGGATGGACATTACCGAACTGTTGATCCTTACCAAGGAGCGGGGAGCCTCCGACCTCCACCTAACCGTCGGGGCGCCGCCGATGCTCCGGATCAACGGGAAGCTCACCCGCCTCGATTTCCCGGTCGTTACGCCTGCGGCCATCCACGAGATGCTCTACGATGTCCTGACCGACGAGCACAAGGCCCGGTTTGAGGAAACGCACGATCTCGACCTGTCCTTGGAGCTGACGGACGTCGGCCGGTTCCGCGTCAACGTCTTCGTCCAGCGCCTCGGGGATGCGGCGGTATTCCGGCTGATCCCGACCCAGATCAAGAACCTCGACGCCCTGGGCATGCCGGCGGTGGTCAAGACGCTGGCGATGAGAGACCGCGGCCTGTTTCTCGTCACCGGGCCGACCGGATCCGGAAAGTCCACGACGCTCGCCGCGATGGTGGATCTGATCAATACCGAGCGGACGGATCACGTCATTACCATTGAGGATCCGATCGAGTTCGTCCACCAGCACAAGAGTTGCGTCATCAACCAGCGGGAAGTGGGCCCTCACACGCGGTCGTTCGGGGCGGCGCTGCGCAGCGCGCTCCGGGAGGACCCCGACGTGATCCTCGTGGGCGAGATGCGCGACCTCGAGACGGTCCAGATGGCGCTCACCGCGGCGGAGACCGGCCACCTGGTGCTCGCCACTCTCCACACCAACAGCGCCGCGCAGACGATCAACCGGATCATCGACGTGTTCCCCCCCCACCAGCAGGATCAGATTCGGGTGCAGCTCAGCGAGGCGCTGCTCGGCGTGCTCGCCCAGACCCTGATGCTGCGGGCCGATGGGCATGGCCGCATCGCCGCGGTCGAAATGCTCGTCGCCAACGCGGCGATCCGCAACCTGATCCGGGAAGGCAAGACGTTTCAGATCCCCTCGGTCATCGAGACCGGCGCGAAGGAAGGCATGATGAGCCTGGACCAGTGCCTGCGGGATCTGCTCCGGCACGGGGTCATCTCCCCGGAGGACGCGTTCCAAAAGGCCAGCGACAAGGAAGCGTTCGCCGCGGCCGATCCCGCGCGGCGGCCGGCGCTCGCGACGCAACGGCCGGGAGGGCAGCGGTGACCGAACCGGCCCTTTCGTACACGCTCGTCGACCTGTTCCGCGCGATGGCGGATCGGGACGCCTCGGACCTGTACGTGAAGGCGGGGGCCCGGCCGATGTTCCGCGTGGCGGGCGAAGTCCGGCCGTCCGAATTCTCCCTGCTGCTGCCGCCGGCCGCCGAGGCGCTCGCCAGATCGGCGATGACCGACGTCCAGCAGGCTGCCCTGCGTGAAAGCGGCCACGCCGACTTTGCCTACTGGGAGCCGGCGCTCGGCCGGTTCCGCGTCAACGTGTACATGCAGCGGGGCACCCTCGCGCTCGTGGCCCGGCGGGTGAAGCGGGAGATCCCGTCGTTCGAGGCGCTGCACCTGCCGCCGATCCTCGGGGAGCTGGTGCGTGCCGCCCGTGGTCTGGTGCTCGTCACGGGGCCGGCGGGCTCCGGCAAGTCGACGACGCTCGCGGCAATGGTGGATCACCGCAACCACACGATGCCCGGCCACATCATCACGATCGAGGATCCGATCGAGTACCTGCACGAGGACCACGAGGGGTTCGTCAGCCAGCGGGAGATCGGAACCGACGCCGAGTCGTTCGCGGCGGCCCTCCGAGGCGCGTTGCGGCAGACCCCGGATGTCCTGCTGATCGGCGAGATGCGCGATCAGGACAGCGCGACCTCGGCCGTGTACTTCGCCGAGACCGGCCACCTGGTGCTCAGCACCCTCCACGCCATCAACGCCAGCCAAGCGCTCGATCGGGTGCTCCACTTCTTCCCGGCCGAGACACACCCGGAGGTCCTGCTCCGCCTCTCGCTTACCCTCAACGGGATCATTGCCCAGCGCCTGGTCCCCCGGGCGGACGGCAACGGGCTCGTTCCCGGCGTCGAGGTGCTGCGCGTGACGCCCCGCATCCGGGAGTTGATCCGGCGGGGGGACTTGCCGCAGGTCCGGCAGACGATGGCCGAGTCCCAGGACGCAGGGATGCAGACGTTCGATGACTCGTTCTTTGCGCTCTATCAGGATGGCTTGATCACGGCGGAGACGGCGCTGGATGCGGCGGACAGCCCGAACGACCTGCGCCTGCGCATGCGGGGGTTTGCGCCGGTCGCGAGGCGGTCCGGATGAGAACACGACCGGTGCATCCGAAGGAGGGGAGAGACATGGCCAGTCAGACTCAGGCAGGACGGGTGGCGGTCGCAGAGCAGGGCCCGCCGGCGCACGACGGCGGGGTGCCGCTCGAGCGGTTTCGCGAGTACCAGCGCACGAGGGACAAGCGGCTGCATCAGGAGCTCGTCCTGGCCTACCTGCCGCTGGCCCAGAAGATTGCGCGCCGGTACCTCCGCGCCGGGGTGGGCGTCGAGGACCTCGTGCAGATCGGGACGATCGGCCTGATGAACGCGGTCCGGACGTTCGATCCGGGACGCGGCGTGAAGTTCGAGACGTACGCGTTCCACCACATCGCGGGAGAGATCCGGCACTACCTGCGCGACAATCTCGAGCCGCTGCGCGTGCCGCGCTGGGTCCGCAAGCTGCACGGCGATCTGACCGGCGCCGTCGCGGGGCTCCAGCAGGAACTGGGCCGGACCCCGACGGTGGGGGAGATCGCGGCGAAGATGAACATGTCGGAGGCGGGAGTGCTCGAGGTCCTGCAGGCCCACCATCAGACCCGGGTCCGTTCGATCAGCGACCTGAGCGAGGATCCCGAGATCCGCCAGGACGCGATCGCCCACCAGCGCTATGCCTGGCTCCAACTGCCGATCGAGGACCGGATCGTGCTGCTGCAGACGATGGACTGCCTGGCCGCGCTCCAGCGGCAGGTCATCTACTACCTGTTCTACCAGGACCTCACGCAGAGCGAGGTCGCCAAACGCCTGGGAGTGTCTCAACGGCATGTCTCCCGGCTCCTGGCCGCGGCGCTACGGCGGTTGGCCGGGCCTCTGCGGGCCGCGGGGATGGATTCCTCGGCCGCGGCATCGTGATGGAGGTGAGTACCGCCATGGAAACGCCCAACGATCTACCGATTTATCCGATTCGGACCATCGCCCAGCTCTCCGGCGTGGACGCCCGCCGCCTGCGGAGCTGGGAGGCAGAGTACCAGCTTCTCCATCCCGCGCGGACGAGAGGCGGACACCGCCTGTACTCGGCGCGCGACCTCCAGCTCATCCAGCAGATCCGCCGGCTCGTGGATGAGGAGGGCATGAGCCTGCAGGGGATCAAGGCATGGCTCGCGGCGCAGCCCAACGGGACCGGCCAGGCCAACGGCGCCACGGGGCCGGGCGGCCGCCCCGACGCCCCTGTGCCTGCTGCCGCGACCGCTCGGGGCTGATTCCAACGGAGGCGGACGGCTCGTGATGAGGCGCCGCGCCCGCTGAGATGATTTCTCAGACACCCAAGCGACCCGGGTTTCCAGCGCCCCCGGAGGTCCCCGCGAGCGGGCCTCCCTCGGGCAAAGGCCCCCTACCGCGCATCGAGCCGATCGGCGAGCTCCTGCACGCGCAGGGACTGGTGACGCGCGAGCAGCTCACCCACGCGCTCGAGGTCCAGCGGCAGAGCGGCGGCCGTCTCGGCCGGATTCTGGTCGAGACCGGGGTCATCAGCGAGGGCCAGCTTGCGCGCAGCCTCGCCCAGCAGTGGGGCCTGCCGTTCACCGAGCTGCCCGAGACCGAGATCGATCCCGACATCGCCCGGCTGATCCCGACATACCTGGCGCAGCGCCACGGGGTCGTCGCGGTCGAGCGCAAGCACAATCGGATCGTGGTCGCGATGTCTGACCCATCCAATGTGGTCGCGATCGACGACATCCGGCTCCTCACCGGGCTGGATGTGGAGATCGTCATCGCGAGCACCGACGACCTGACACGGGCGCAGGCCCGCCTCTATGGCATCTCGGCCGACGTCGAGGAGATCCTCAAGCAGACGACGTCGACGACCGAACCCGAGATCGCCGACGAGAGCAGCACCGAGGACGTGACCCTCGAGCGCCTCCGGACGATGGGCGAGGAGGCGCCGATCGTCCGCGTGGTCAACCAGATCATCAGCCAGGCGATCCGGTCCTCGGCGAGCGACATCCACCTCGAGCCGCACCGGAGGGAGATGAAGGTCCGGTTCCGGATCGACGGCATGCTGCACGACATCATGTCGCCGCCGAAAGCGGTTCAAGCGGCGCTGGTCTCGCGCGTGAAGATCCTCGCGAGCATGGACATCGCCGAGCGGCGGTTGCCGCAGGACGGGCACATCCACCTCCGCGTCGAGGGCAAGGAGTTCGACCTCCGCGTCAGCACGCTGCCGACCGTGCTGGGCGAAAAGGTCGTGATCCGGATCCTGGACCAGTCAAGCGTCCGCGTTTCGCTCAATCGGATCGGGATGCCGGCCGATCTCCTCGGCGCGTGGGAAGCGCTCGTGGCGAAGCCCTACGGCATGATCGTCGTGACGGGGCCGACCGGTAGCGGGAAGACGACGACCCTGTACACGTCACTGACCCGCATCAACACCCCGGAGCGCAACATCGTGAGCGTCGAGGACCCGGTCGAATACCAGATCCCCCGGGTCAACCAGGTGCAGGTGAACATCCGCGCGGGGCTGACGTTCGCGTCCGGCCTCCGGAGTATTCTCCGCCAGGACCCTGACGTCGTCCTGATCGGTGAGATTCGTGACCGGGAAACCGCCGAAATCGCGGTGCAGGCGTCGATGACCGGACACCTGGTTCTCACGACGCTCCATACAAACGACGCGCCGGGGGCGGTCACCCGGCTTCGCGACATGGGCATCGAGCCGTTTCTGATCACCTCCGCGGTCATCGGTGTGCTGGCGCAGCGCCTCGTCCGCGTGATTTGCCCGCACTGCAAGGAGGCGTACAGCCCCCCGGTGGATGCGCTGCGGCGCCTGGGGTTGGATCCCGCCGAGCAGAAGTCTGTGCGCCTGTACCGGGGCCGCGGGTGCGACCACTGCCGCGGGACGGGCTACCGGGGCCGCCTCGGAGCCTTCGAGCTCATGGTGATGAACGACAAGCTCCGGGGCCTCGTCATCAACGGCGCGTCGGTCGATGAGCTCCGGGCGGCCGCGCAGCAGGACGGGATGCGCACGCTCCGGCAGGACGGCGTCCAGAAGGTCCTCGGCGGGGTCACGACGATCGAGGAGCTGCTGCGCGTCGTGTTCGTGGGCGACGAGGAAATCTTCTAGGCACAGGGGGGCCGGCCGTGGGAACGTTTGTGTATACCGGGCGCGATGGGGGCGGCCGGATGATCACGGGAGCGATCGAGGGCGAGTCCCAAAACGCCGTCGTCACCCGGCTGCAGGAGATGGGCTACGTCATTACGGCCCTCCGGCAGCGGTCCACCCGCCCGACCGTGGAAGGGCTGCTCCAGCGGCTCCGCGCGGTGCGGCTCAAGGACCTGGCCGTGTTCACGCGGCAGCTGGCGACGATGATCAACGCCGGCCTCACGATCGTCGCGAGCCTGACAATTTTGGAAAGCCAGCTCTCCAACCGCAAGCTCGCGGAGGTGATGGCCAAGGTTCGGTCCGAGGTGGAGGGCGGCATTCCCCTCTCGGAAGCGTTCGGCAGCCACCCGGAGGTGTTCAACAGCCTCTACGTCAACATGGTGCGCGCGGGCGAGGCCGGAGGCGTCCTCGACGAGATCCTGTCCCGCCTCAGCATGCTTCTCGAAAAGGAGGTCGCCCTCCGGCAGAAGGTCAAGGCCGCGATGATTTACCCGGCCGTCGTCGGGACGGCCTGCGTCGGCATCGTCTCGTTCATCGTATTCTTCATCCTGCCGAAGTTCGTCTCGTTCTTCGCCACCCTCGACGTCCCGCTTCCGGCCCCGACGAAGTTCCTGATCTGGATCACCGTGAACTCCACCCGCTTCTGGTATGTGATCGTGCTGGTCCTCGTCGTGGGGATCTACGGCTTCCGGTACTACATCGGGACCCCCGGGGGACGGACCTGGTTCGACCGGTTCAAGCTGCGGATGCCGCTGTTCGGCACGATCAACCGGACCGTGGTCATGGCGCGGTTCTCCCGCACGCTCGGGACCCTCGTTCACAGCGGCGTGCCGATCCTCCAGTCGCTGGAAGTCGTCTCGAAGGCCGTGAACAACGTCATCATGACGCAGGCGATCTCGGCGGTCCGCACGAGCATCCGCGAGGGGGAGGGGATCTCCGGGCCCCTCGCGGCCAGCGGGATCTTCCCCCCCATGGTCGTGCAGATGGTGTCGGTCGGGGAGCGCACCGGTGCGCTCGATGCGATGCTGTCGAAGGTCGCGGACTTTTACGACACCGAGGTTGAATACGCGGTCTCCGGGCTGACGTCCATTCTGGAACCCGCCCTGATCATGGTGATGGGCGGGGTGGTCGGCTTCGTCGTGATCTCTTTCTACCTGCCGCTGTTCAACCTGATCGGGGCGATCAAGTAGCGGGATTCTAGGTGATCATTCTATCTGTCGCTGGCTCATTCTATTTGACACCTATCTGTCATCAGTGGCTCACGGAGGTGTCACCACCTCCGGCTTGTTGACAGCACGTCAGGCCCCAGGATGGGCGCTGAGCCGGTGACCCGGGCTTGACGACCACATTCGAACGGCGAGGGCGCCCCAGAAACTGACAGATATCCTGAGCCAAACAGGTGACAAGTATTCCGGGCGCTACCGACTCAGCGTCGCGTCGAGCCCGGCCTCCCGGAGGTTCTGAGCGAGGCGTCCGGCCGTCGCCTCGTCGAGGGACGCCCCCCCAACCCAGACCCGGTACCGGGAATCGCCGGATACCACCTTGACCGAGTAGCCCATCGACTGCAGCCGCAGCGCCAGCGCTTCGGCCTCCTGCCAGAGCTTGAACGCCCCCGCCTGCACGTGGTACGGCGTCGCGTGCTCCCCGGATGCGCTCGCGCCTGCGGGGCTCGTTGGGATTGCCGGGGCCGCGTAGGAGACCTCGATCGCCGCGGCACGGCCGGCGTCTGCGGGCCTGGGCGCCGGCGGCGCTGCAGGCTCTACCGATGGCGCCGCCATGGCGCCGGACAATGAAGGGGTCCAATCAACCGACGGAGTCCAGTCCGAGGGCACGCCGGACGCCTCGGCAGAGACTGCCGCCGGGAGATCCCTCGCCGAAGAGTCAGGGGCCGGCGAGACGTTCACCGGGGACTTGGCGGTGGCCGGGGCGGGGGGTTGGAACACCGCCTGGCCGAGGTGAAACCCCGTCCCGATCGATGCGGCGAACGCCCCGATCAAGAACGCGATATGCATTGTCCGGATCGTCAGTGCGCGCATCGCTCCCCCGCCTAGGTTTCGCAGGCCTAATTCAGCAGGCCTAATTCAATTGTTCCCCGCGTGGGGCCATCCCTACTAACTGAGATCTACCTTGAAGCTAATAGGACGACAATTTCCCGTCTGCTCAAAATTGCTCACATCGCCTGCTCCCACCGCAGCATTCACGCCTGCATTCGCGCCCGCCGACGCGGACCTGTTTACACGCGCGCCGGCTAGGGTAAAAAATGAACGAGCCACGTTCACACCGAGGCGGTGCGCCCCCTGTGGATCGGGTTCGCCCAGCGCGCTCGAGGCCGAGTGGCAGTCCATAATCCGAAAGGGAGGGGAGAGATGAACGGACATCGAGTGCAAGCGGTGCTGCTGTTGGTGGCATTGTTCGTGACGCTTGCCGGCGGGCTCGCTCTGGCCCAGACTCCACCGCCGGCTCCGCCCGCCACTCCGGGGGCTCCCGGGGCGCCTGGCTCGCCGGGGATGCCGGGGACACCAGGAACGCCTGGGCAGCCAGGGGCGCCCGGACAGCCCGGGGCGCCCGGACCGCAAGGCCCCCAGGGTCCGACGTACTTCGGCATGGACCAGACCACTGCGCTCATCATCGGCGCGATCGTCGTCCTGCTGATCATCGTCGCGATCGTCGCGGTGAGCAGGGGCGGTGGAGAGACGATCATCCGGAAGGATTGATCCAATCAACGGACGACGAGATCTAATCAAAGACCGCCTCGGCGCGTGACGTAGGAGGTGGCGGCGCGCGCGGCGAACAACACGATGCACCGGGCGTGGGTCCCGCTTGGATCGGATCCCGGAGACCCCGTCCGGTGCGTGTTAGAGTCGAAAACACGGTGGAGGTGCGGGATGCTGTGGACGCTTGTCGTGATCCTGATTGTCCTCTGGCTCGCGGGGTTCCTCGCGTTTCACGTGGCGGGCGGGCTGATTCACCTGCTGCTCGTGATCGCCCTAATCGTCATCGTCTATAATCTGCTCACGGGCCGGCGGGCGTTGTAGTCGCCAGCTAGGAATTCCCGATCAAGATTGCCACCAGGAAGACAAGCGTCAGTCCAGCCGGAGCCAGGCCTCCCGGCCCGTGGGGGTGACAAACAGGAGCCACGCGGCGCGGCGTCCGGGCTGGATCTTGAACACCGTCGCGCCCTTCAGTTCGGTGCCTGCCGGGATCCTGACCACATCGAAGTGATTCCGGAGGAAGTGAGTGGTGGGGTCGCTCGCATAGCGGTGCCCGGTCTCGTCGACGAGCAGGAAGTGCTCCCGGTCGAGCGAGACGGGCTCCGCTCCAACGTTCTTGAGCGCGATGTCAATCGTCACATACGGCGTGTTGTCCGCGACCGCCCGCGAGTAATAAGGCCGCCCGAGGCTGATGGACAGCGATCCAGCCGGGTAAGCCCACTCGGTGACGAGAATCGTCAACCCGGCGAGGGTCAGCGCGACGGCGACCTGAGTCAGCCGGCGGAGCGCCTTTGCCTGCGTCACTGGTGAAGCTCCCCCCCGTGCGGTCCTAACAGTCGTTGGATCAGGACACTCGAGGTCCGCTCGTACCCGGGGATGCGGCCGACCTCGCGGAACGTCTGGAGCGCCGCTGCCCGGTTGCCCATGCTCATGTAGATGTGCGCCTGAAGCCACAGGGCCCGAAAGTGACTGAGGTCGTCCTCGGCGGCGGTGGCGGCCCGCTGCGCGGCGGCCAGGGCCGTTTCGTTCTGGTGCAGGAACGCCCAGTACACCCAGGCGGCGCCGTAGATCAGGTCGTACTGGCGCGGATTGTTGTGGATTCCCTCCTCGTAGAACGCGATCGCCTCGTTGGGACGGGCGAAGTGGAAGGCCAGCCACTGCCCGCCGAGGGCGTACGCCTCGACGAAGTGTGGGTTCAGCCAGGTAATCAGCCGGACGAGCGGCATCAGCGCCTCGTCGTCCGACCGCAACAGATCGCCGCCGACGATCCGGCGCCGGTGCTGGTACTCGTCGACCCGCAGCCAGAGGAAGTCCGCGAGCAGCCCGCGGACCTGCCCTAAGAAGCTCCGGACGACTACGGCGGCGACCGTGAAGGGCACGTCGGCCTCGTCATTGACGATCGGCCGGTACTGGTCCACCAGGATCTGCGTGCCGGCCACGCAGGCGAGGAGGGCCGCGAGCGCGAGTGCGGTGCGAAACCGGGCGGCGTGCGCGAGCATCAAAACTCGCGTTCCTCGAAGATCTGCACGCCGAGGTAGAGGAAGAACGCCGCGAGGGCGAGGGCGTAGAGGCTGGTCCGTCCCAAATACGCCCAGGGCACGATCCGGTCGTGCACCACCGCGGTCCGGGTGTTGAAGTTCTCGAAGTTTGGGAGGAGGTAATACATCGCTTGCCCCAGCGAGTTGACCACCGGGCTCTGCGTTACGAGTGCGAGGTAGGTCGTCACGGCGGCCTTGAGGTAGCTGACGACCAGCACGAGGACGGTGAGGGCGCCCGTCACGACCGAGCTGGAGAACGAGGCGATGCCCAGGGCGATCGCCGAGAGGACGGCGAACGCCAGCCACAGGAGGTACGCTGCCTTGACCGCCTCGAGCATCGAGCCGCCGCGGTCCGTATAGATGAAGAAGACCAGGATCGCGACCATCGGTGCCACGGCCAGCGCGATCGCGAGGATCGTCCCGGTGAACTTCCCGGTCACGAGCTCCCAGCGCCGGATCGGCTTGCTCAGGATGTTGTAGATCGTCCGGCTTTCGATCTCGCCGGAGAGCTGCGTCGTGACGAGGATCAGCGTCGCGACCGTCCCGAACAGGAAGATGACCGTGATCGCGACGTCTTTGAAGAACTTGACCTCGACGCCCAACTGGAAAAACGACAAGAACGCACTGCTGAGAATGACCGCGCACCCGAACAGGACGAGCACCGGCAGCGTTCGCCGGCGGCCCGCCTCCTTCATCACCTGCCGCGCGACGACGAAGACCGGCGAGGCGATCACGGCTGTCCCTCCGTGGTCTGACCGACGAGTTTGACGAACAGGTCCTCGAGCCGCTCCCGCTTGGCCCCGAGCGACACGACCTGGCCGCCCGTCTGCCGGACCAGGTCGATCACTTCATAGACCAGGCGCTGTTCGGGAAGCACGACGACCGTGGCGTCGGTGCCGTGCCGGACCGTGACGCCTGGGATGCCCGCCAGGCGCGCCGAGAGGTGTCCGTTGATGCCGTGCACGGTCAGTTCCATCTCCCGGCTTTCCGCGAGGAGGTCGCCGATCCGCCCCACCGCCATCAGGTGTCCGCGGTGGAGAATGGCGATCCGATCGCAGACTGTCTCGACCTCGGCCAGAATGTGCGAGCTGAGGAAGACCGTCTTCCCCCGATCGCGCAGCTGGAGGAGGATATCCCGCATCTCCCGCCGGCCGATCGGGTCGAGCCCCCCCGCCGGTTCATCCAGGATCACCAACTCGGGATCGTTGATCAGCGCCTGCGCCAGACCAAGCCGCTGCAGCATGCCGCGGGAGTACTTCCGCACCCCGAGGCGCCGCGACTCCCACAGCCCGACGAGTTTGAGCAGGCTGTGCACGCGTTCGCGGCGCAGGCCCACGGGCAGCGCGAAGAGGCGGCCGTAATAGTCCAGGAGTTCCTCGCCCCGCATGTACTCGTAGAAGTAGGGCGACTCGGGGAGAAAACCCAGGCGGCGCCGGGCGTCCACGGAACCGAGCGGAGCGCCCAGGATCGTCCCGCCGCCAGCCGTCGGCGCGATCAGGCCGATCAGCAGCTTGATCATCGTTGTCTTCCCCGCTCCGTTGGGCCCCAGGAACCCGTAGATCTCCCCGGCGGGAACGTCGAGCGTGAGGCCGTTGAGCGCGGCCTTGTCCGCTCCGTGCGGGTTTCGGTACCGTTTGGTCAGGTTCTCAACCGAGATGACCGCCGGCAACGCGATCCATCCTCCTTGTGCGATGTGGCGCAAGTTTCTTGCGGTGAGATTGTTGTGTAGTCCCATATGCCCCCCGGCCGTGCGCATTAGACGTCTCCCCCGGCCGGGGGCGCAGGGGATCATGTGCCGGCGGTCGAACGTTAAGTTTAGCTGCGAAAACCTGCCACGAAATCTCATGCCCGGGGCGCATGGCCGTAGGTTATGAATGGAAGCTTATCCACGAGAACGATGGAAGTTTATCCGCGAAAACCCGCCAAAAGACTAGAAAATTGGGCAAACAATGATACAGCGCCTGCTACCGGCGCGGAGGATGATTCGTTCCATTTCCGCGGACGGTAGTAGCGCGAAGGGAGGCAGATTGCCTGTGGTGAGACTCATTCGCAAAGCGTGGACAGGGGAGGGTGGCTTCACGCTCATCGAGATCATGATCGTGATCCTGGTGATCCTGATCCTGGCGGCGATCCTGGTGCCGCAGTTCGGGCTTGCACAGGAGCGGGCGCGGAAGGCGAAGTGCGTGAGCAACCAGCGGAACCTCGAAACGGCGGTCGCGATGTGGTCAACCGACAACCCGTCCACGAACTACACCGGCGGGCAGTTGAACGCCGCGGTGCCCAGCGCAGCGACACTGTCGTCGTCGGGGGCGCCGCAGTACGCGGTCGCGGCAGCCTACGTCGAGCCGGACGACAGCACCGTGACGAGCGGCGCTGACTACTACCTGTCCCAGGGGAGCGCGACCGGCGGCACGGCGGTCACGTCTGCGCCCTCCTACGGGCACGTCGCCTGCTGGTATGACGGCACGGCGGACGCGTGGGTCGCGGCCTATGATGGCACGGGGGGCGGCGGCGCCGGGAAGTACAACCACTCTCGCGGGGCCTCGGCCTCACCATAGGTTCATACGGTCGCGCGCCGGTCGGACCGGCTCGCGGCGCGGACGGCGGAGGCTCGGGGAAGGTTCCCGGGCCTTCCCCTTTCTGTGGTGCGCGCGAACTTTCCGACTAGAAACCTCTACGGCTGGGCATGATGTCATCGTACGTCTCATTGCACTCATATCCGGACGGCGATCGAATGGAGGTGGGACATGTTCCGCAAGATGCTCGGGGTACTGAAGAGAGGAGAATCCGGCTTCACGCTCATCGAGCTGATGATCGTGATCCTGGTGATCTTGATCCTGGCGGCGATCCTGGTGCCGCAGTTCGGACTCGCGCAGGAGCGCGCGCGGAAGGCGAAGTGCGTGAGTAACCAGCGGAACCTCGAGACCGCGGTGGCGATGTGGTCAACCGATAACCCGACCACGAACTACACCGGCGGGCAGTTGAACGCCGCGACGCCGAGCGCGGCGACACTGTCGGGCACGGGCAACCCGCAGTACACGCTGGCGGCGGCGTACGTCGAGCCGGACGACAGCACCGTGACGAGCGGCGCCGACTACTACCTGTCCCAGGGGAGCGCGACCGGCGGCACGTCGGTGACAACGAACCCCTCCTACGGGCACGTGGCCTGCTGGTATGACGGCACGGCGGACGCGTGGGTGGCCGGCTATGACGGCACGGGCGGCGGCGGCGCCGGGAAGTACAACCACTCGCGGGGGGCTTCGGCCTCCCCATAGCGCTCACGAACGCACGATCGCCTCGGGCGGCCTTAGCCGGCCACCCGAGGCGGTCTAAGACACAGGCGGTCAGGGCATAAAGGCTATGCAAGTTAAGCAGCCCTCATCATCAAGGAAGGGAGGACAGGATTTGTACGCAGCGGTGGACAGGTCGAACGGCAGTGAGCCGAAACGGGGAGGTGAGGCATGCTTCGCAGGATGACCCAATTGATGAAGGAGAGGGAGGCCGGCTTCACGCTCATCGAGCTGATGATCGTGATCCTCGTAATCCTGATCCTGGCGGCGATCCTGGTGCCGCAGTTCGGACTCGCGCAGGAGCGCGCGCGGAAGGCCAAGTGCGTGAGCAACCAGCGGAACCTCGAGACGGCGGTGGCGATGTGGACGACCGACAACCCGTCCTCGAACTACACCGGCGGGCAGTTTAACGCCGCGGTCCCCAGCGCAGCGACGCTGTCGGGCTCGCCCCAGTACGCTCTGTCGGGGTCCTACATCGAGCCGGACGACAGCACCGTGACGACCGGCGCCGACTACTACCTGTCCCAGGGGAGCGCGACCGGCGGCGCCTCGACACCGGCGAGCCCCTCGTACGGGCACGTCGCCTGCTGGTATGACGGCACGGCGGACGGATGGGTCGCCGGTTACGATGGCACGGGCGGCGGCGGCGCGGGCAAGTACAACCACACGCGGGGCGCCTCGGCTTCCCCGTAGCGCAGAGCATGGGCTTGAGGTTATCCCCCACGGGATAACCCGTCACACGGAACTGGATGCGGGGGCCTGGAACGCGGGATGCGCCGGGCCCCCCATCGCTTCTCCGGAGGGCTCCACCGACGTGGGTGAGATAATGGCGTGGACGGCCGTCCAATCTGACGTGATCGACGGTGGCCCGGCGGCACGGAAGAGCCGCGGCTCTTCCTGGGCCGCGGCTGTGCTCGTGGCCGGCGTCGTCGTGCTCGCTGCGGTCCTCCCGCTCGTCGTGAATCCGTGGTGGTACGACGTCTACTACTGGCCCAAGGTCGTGGTGCTCTACGCCGGCGTGGGATTGACGGCGGCGCTCACGCTGCGGCGGGAGCCTCGGAGCTGGATCCACATCCTGCGATCCCCTGTGGGCGCCGCCCTGATGTTTTGGCTGGGAGCCGTGGCTCTCGCGACCCTCGTATCCATCAACCCGCTTGAGAGCCTGGTCGGCGAGGACTACCGTTATGAGGGTTTGCTGACGTGGCTGGCCTACGGCGCTGTGGTCGTGCTCGCCGCGCGCGCGCTCACCACGGTCAGGCGCGTGCGGCTGTTCCTGGGAGCCATTCTGGCCGCATCAGCTGTGATGGCGATCCTCGGCTTGGGACAGCACTTCGGGTGGTCGCCGGTTCCCGAGGACTTTGACCGTCAGGGGTGGGCGAGGGCGTGGGGCACGACCGGCAGCCCGATCGCCCTGGGCGCCTATCTCGTGCTCGTGCTGCCGGTCGCGATCGGCCTGTACGCCCGGGCCCCCGATCCCGGCCGCCTGTGGGGATACGGGACCGCCGTCGTCCTCCTCTATGCCGCGCTGATTGCGACCCGCACGCGCGCCGCCTGGGGGGCGTTCGCCATCGCGGTCGCGGTGTGGGCGCTGGCCACGGGCCTCCGCCGCCTGCGCGCGAGGCTCCAGTTCCTCGTTGTCTTGGGTGTCGCGCTCGCCGTGGTGACGCCTGTCGTGCTGTTTACGGGCTCGGTGCCGGTGTCCCAGATTTCGGACCGAGACAGCGCGGACTCGCGGGCGTTCCTGTGGCGCACCACCGCGCCGCTCGTGTGGCAGCGCCCTCTCTTCGGCTGGGGCCCCGAGACGCTCTCTCAGGCGTATCCGGACTACAAGACGCCTGGATTTTTCCGGGTGTTTCCTCGGGCCCGGATGCAGCAGATCATCGTGGACCGCCCGCACAACGACCTGCTCCAACAAGCCGTCTCCACCGGCCTGGTGGGTCTCGCGGCATACCTGTGGCTGTGGGGCGCTGTGTTTCGGACCGGCTGGCGGGTGGCCCGGGCCGATCGCGAGGCTGCTCTGTCGGTTCCCTCTGCCGGCCTCGCCGCCTGCCTGCTGGGCGGAGCGGCCGGCTACTTCGCCCAACTGCAACTGTCGTTCAGTTACGTGAGCGTCGCTCCCGTCTTCTGGAGCCTGGTTGGCCTCCTGCTCGCCCTCGACATGGCGCGGCCGCCCGTCTCTCCCAAGCCCTGAAGAGGTCTGAAACAGACGTTCGGATGGCATAAGGACACATGCAGGGATACCTATGAGCTGGCGACGCACGTGGAATCGAGTGCGGGGCCCGGTCGCGGGGGAACGCGGCTTCACCTTGATCGAGGTGATGCTGGCGATCGTCCTGATGACGTTCGGGCTCGTAGCCGTGGCGGACGTGTTTCCGCACGGGTTGGCGTTGGGCCTTTACGGCAAGGATCAGACCACGGCGGCCGGCTTGGGCCAGCAGAAGATCGAGTACTACAAGAACCAGGCGACCTCAATCCTCGGTCCGCTCGTCGGAGATTACACCGTGAAGGTCACGACCGAGTACTTCGACACCCGCGGGAACGCGACGACGCAGACCGCGACAGGCGCGGCCGCGCCGTACTTCCTGCGCGACGTGCAGATCCAGTACTGGACGTGGAACGGCGCCACGAGCCAGTTCACGCTCCCAGCCAGCCCGTACGCGGTGCCCGGCGCGGGGATCTCATTCGTGTATCGCGTCTCGACCGCCACGCACTGGCTCGTCCGGGGACAGACGGTGTTTGCATCGGGCAACACGTCCACGCCGAACGGCTGCGTGAACGGCGCGGCACAGGCCTCGACCGGCCTCGGCTGCGTCCAGGTCAGCACGTTTATCACGCCGTGATGCGGAGCGCAGGGATGATGCGGTGGATCCGGGATGACCGCGGGATGACGCTCGTCGAGCTGATGATCGTGCTCCTCGTTTTCTCGATGGTGATGGGCGCGGTCGCCTCCTTGCTCACGACGAGCCTCTCGGCCTACTGGAAGGGCGACCTCGCGACGCAAGTCCAGCAGGGCGGGCGCATCGGCGCCGATCGCCTCACCCGCGACCTCCGCCAGGCGCGCCGGCTCCTCAACGGTACGTCGGCCGGCGGGTTCACGTTCAGCACCTCGTGCACGCCGAATCCGCAGCTCAGTTTCGCCCTGCCGCACCTCGCGACGGTGACGCTGGCCGACACCTCGACGATCTATGCAACGGACGCCACCGCGTCCGGCGTCATCCCGTACGATGGGTCGTACGTCAGTTACTATCTCTCGGCCACGCAGGGCGGCACGACCCCGAACGCGGTGGGGCCGTATCTCACGAAGACTGTCTGGGACATCGTGAGCGCGGCGCTCACGACGACGACCGTGGCCACGAACGTGACGGGCTTGGCCCTTTTGGGCACGTGTCCGGGGGTGTCCACGCGGGAGCTCACGGTGCAGCTGACCGCGTCGCAGACCGCCTCGAGCCAGCACGTGACCTCGACGGACGTTGTCACGAGCGACGTGACGCTGCGGAACCAGTGAGCGGGGGAGAGCAGCCATGAGCGGGATCCGGTGCAGGACGGGGGGGTTCGGCCGGCTGGCGGCCGCGGCGGCCGACAGCCGTGGGGTGGTCCTCATCATGACGGTGTACATCGTGTTTGCCGTCGGGATGATGCTGTTCGGCTTCCTCTTCCTCAACCAGGGCGAGGCCAACTTCGCTGCATTCAGCCGCGACAGCACGATCGCGCTGGGCCTTGCCGAAGCGGGGATCCAGGAGTCGCTCGGCCGGATCAACATGTCGGGCGCGGGCACGGGTACCTGCTTTGTGAACAGCCTGGCTGGATCCGGCACGTGCACCGGCGGTGCCCCGACCACGAACGCGGTCGGCTTCCAGGCCGCCCTGCAGAACAATGCGTACGTCTTTCCGATCCTCTCCGTGGCGAGCTATGCGGGCGCGCAGCGGGCCGTGCGGATCTTCGAGCAGGCGGTGATGAAGGCGGGGTTCGGCACGATCATCTTTGGCCCGCAGGTGACGTTTCAGGGGAACGCCCAGCCGATCACGGGCGATTCCTACTCGCAATTGAGCCTCAAGTTCCAGAACCTCGCAAAGTCGCCGGGCCCGGGGGCGGGCGCGACCGCAACGAACCTGGTCACGCCCCAGGTCCTGGCGGGGGGCACCATCTCGATCCAGGCCGCGGGCGACCCCGGGCCCTTCACGTTCGAGTGCGCGAGCAACTCCATCTCGGAAGTCGCGCCGACACCGTGCCCGGCCGGCGGCCGGGCCCCGGATGGGAAAGGCAACACGACGCCGGTGAACTGGCATCCGATGACTCCGATCGGGATGTCGGCCGCGGACTTCAACGCCATCGTTAGTGTGTGGAACAACCTCCCGGGAAACCTGCCCGTCGGTGTGCAGGTGACGCAGGCGACCCAGAACACTGTCGGCGTGACCTACAGCCCTGTCTCGTACTCGCCACCGTACTGGTCGAGCGTGAGCGGGGCCAATGGCAAAGTGTACCTGATCGTCTCGACGGTCGCCTTCTGCGTGAGCGCATCAGCCCCGGCCGTCGCGACCGGGGCCGGGTGCGGCGGCGCCGGCTACGCCAACTACGGGAGCGGGACGCTCGAGCTCCGCTACGCCGACTGGGGGCTCGTCTCGGACGACCTGGGCCGGACAGTGGCTCAAACCTTCTTCCAGCCGACGACCTGCACGATGTGTAACAGTGGGGGTCCAAACGGAAAGCAGAACGGCGTCCGGGTGATCCCACTCCTGCCCACGATCAACACCCTGGCGTATGCCTGCACGACCAACATGAATCCGGGGTTCAGCGCCTTCTACAACGTGTCGGGCGACACCAAGACGTGCGCGAATCCCCCGACCCAGGCGGGCAGCTCGACCTTTACCGGGACCAAGTCCAACCCCGAGTTCCTCGTGATCGATAACGGCGCGCCGGGCGGCACGACGGTCTCGATCTCCGGCACGGGGAGCGCGACCGGGTGCTCGGACAACTTCAACAGCGCCAACTGGGGCGTGATCCTGGCGACCGGGGATATCAACCTGCAGGGCCTGGCGTTCAACGGGTTTATCTACACCCCGGGCAGCGTATTCAGCCACGGCAACCCCGTGATCCGGGGCGGGGTCTTCTCGTCGACGCCGCCGGGCACGCAGGTGAACCAGGTCGATACGCTGGGCACGCTGGCGTTCTGCGGCGGAACGACGACCATGCCGATGGTACCGGCGTTCTTTACGTTCCAGACGGTCTCCTGGCAGGACCGTCCTGCCAACCAGCCGTAGGGCGGCACCGTTCGAGAGGAGGACAGTCGCGTGGGGAGTCGGAGGTCTCGATCCGGAACATTTCTCGGCGTGGACGTCGGGAGCGCCATGATCAAGGTCGTCGAGTTGGGACGGGCCGGCGACGGCATGGCGGTCCGGGCGCTCGGGGCCGCGCCTACCCCGGAGGGCATCGTGCAGGAGGGCCGGATCACCGATCCCCAGGCCGTCGGGCGGGTCCTCCGGGAGGTGCTGGCCCGGAGCGGCACGCGCGCCCGCCAGGCGGTGGCCTCCGTGAACGGTCAGGTCGCGATCGTGCGGGAGATCCGCCTTCCGAGCCTGCCGCTGGCCGAGCTGAAGCAGGCGGCGCGGTTCGAGGTGGAACGGTACCTGCCGTATCCGATCGCGGAAGTCACGTACGACACGTTCGTCACGGGTGAGTCCAAGGACGGCGGCAACACGCGGCTCGACGTCCTCGTCGTCGCGGCCAGGTCCGACGTCCTCGGCCAGCACGTCGAGGCGCTCCGGTCGGCCGGGCTCGAGCCGCTCGTCCTGGACGTCGAGCTGTTCGCGCTCGCGCGGGCGATGGCCATGGCGCAGCCGCCAGACCAGGCGGTCATGTACATTCACATCGGCGCCGAGTACACGGCGATCGTGATCGTGTCCGGCGGCATGCCCCGGGTCATGCGGAGCGTGGCGTTCGGCGGCAAGACGATCACCCGGCTCCTGGCCGATCGCATGGGCATCGCCCCCGATAAGGCGGAGGCGCTCAAGCTGCAAATGAGCGCGAGTGAACCGGGGGCGGCGACGCCGGAGGCCTTGCAGCTCCAGGAAGTCGTGATGGCGGGGCTCGGGGATCTGACGACCGAGGTCCGCCGGTCGCTCGACTACTACGGCGGCCGGTACCGGGGCGTGGCGCCCGATCGGGTCGTTGTGACGGGGGGCAGCGCGCTGCTGCCGGGGCTGACCCGGTATCTGGCCACAGACCTGGACATGTCGGTGGAAGTGGGCGACCCGTTTCTCGGCCTGACGCCGGCTCCTGTGCCGTCCGGTGACTCGATGCCGGGGCCGGCGATGGCGGTCGCCGTCGGGCTTGCCCGAAGGGGGGCTGACGAGCCATGATCCGCATCAACCTGCTGCCGGAGCGGCGGCGCCGCCGGCGCCTGATCCCGGAGTCCGGAGTTGTCAGCGCGGTGCTGCTCGTGATCGCGGCCCTGGTCGGATCGTACCTGTATGGGGATTGGCAGAATCACCTGGTCCGCGTGCAGACCGACGAGATCAACCGCCAGATTACGGCCATCCGCCCGAAGGTCGCGGAGGTGCTCGCCCTCCAAGGCCGGATCGAAGAACTGCGAGCGAGGGAGGATCTTCTTCGTTCCCTCGAGGCGCGGCAGATCCCCTGGTCCGAGATGCTGGTCGATCTGGCCGAGCGAACGCCCCACGATGCGTGGCTGGCCAACGCGGCCGTCTCGGCGACCTCGGGCACCGCGCGTCTCGCGCTGAGCGGCGCGGCGCTGTCCTACAACGCGGTCGCGCGGTTCATGACGAGCCTCGGGGGATCCCGGTTCTACAGCGACGTGGACCTCCAGGGCGCGCAGAGCACGACGCTCGGGGCGGCTCAAATCGTCCAGTTCGGGGTGTATACGACGGTCCGGCCGGGTGTGACCGCAGGCCAGGAGGGTGCCCGATGAACGCCCGGGAGCGCCTGCTCTTGATCGCCGCCGTGATCATGCTCGGCGGAGTGGTCTTCAAGTTCCTGATCTACGATCCCCAGCAGGCGGCGTACGCGTCCCTGGTCCAGGAACGCGACGCGGCGTCCCAGGAACTGGACCGCAATAAGCGGATCCTCGCCCGGGCCAACAGCGTCCGGGCGGAGTACAATCGGTTGATCTCGTTCATCGCGACGGTGGAAGCCAAGCTGCCGACCCGGAAAGAGATCCCGGCGCTGTTGACGGCGATGGAGCAGTTCACGAAGCGCCTGGGCATTACGTGGGAGGGGATCCACCCGGGTTCGTTCGAGGCGGTGACCGCCGCACCTTCGGGAGGCGGCGGGTCAACCACCCCGGCCGCCAAGGAGGCAGGGGCCAAGGCGGTCCCGTACTCGAAGATGAGCGTCACTTTTCAGATGACGGGAACGTTTGCCCAGATCGTGGCGTACTTGCATCAGCTGCGGGACTTCCCCAGACTGGTCGTCGTGGACAGCATTGCGCTGTCTCCAAAGATACTTCCGAAGCTCTCGACGTCCTTCACCGCAGAGATCTACACGCTCGGGACGCCGATCGCGGCGGCGCCGGCCAGTCGGCCGGACGCATCGCCCGCAGGGAGCGGCCCGGCCGCGCCCTCCTCGGGCGCCCCGGCCAGCCCGCCGGCCTCCGGGGTGAGGCCCGCGGTTCCATCAGGCGTGCCGGTGAGTCCGTAGTGCAAACCGCCTTGGGAGGCGTTCGTTGACACGACTTCGTCAGTTGATGACACGGTATCCGATCGCCACGGTGGCGGTGTCGGCTGTCCTCCTGGCTTTTGTGGCCTGGCAGATCTACCATGCCGTGGCGCCGGCGCCCGCGCAGGTCCAGCTCGCGGCGGTTGTCCCGGGGCCGACCACGGCGCCGCCTGCCACCGGCAGCAGCCCGGCAGCTCCGGGAGGCGGCGGTCTTGCAGGTGCGGGGGGCGCGGGGTTGAAGCCTGCTCCGACCACCGGTGGGCAAAGCGGTGCTTCGATGCCGCCGGCCGAAGGACGGCCCGACCCGTTTGTATCCCTGGTCCAGCCGCCGGGTGGGGGGAGTGCCGGCAGCCCGGTGCGGGGCGTTCCATTGCCTCCGGTGCCGCCGCTCGCGCCCGGAGCGCTGGGTCCGGGTGGGGTCCCGATGCCACCCGGAGGACCGGCCGGGCCGTCGTACCGGGTCGCCGGGATCATCCGTGATACGGTCGCGCTGGCGATCGTGGAAGATGGAGTACGTTCGCACATCGTCGAGCCGGGGGACATCTTGGGACCGGGCGTACGAGTGGTAGCCATTGATGCGAGGCGGGGCGTCGTGGAGTTGATGCAGGACGGCGTGCCGGTCGAATTGCGGCTCGCAGCCGCGGGGGGGAAGGTACCATGAGGAGGTCGGGGCTGATCGCGACGCTCATCCTCGCGCTGGCGCTGCCGGGGATCGGGCTGCTGCCGGCGGGGAGTGTTGGGCTGGAAGCCGCCGCCGCGGGGCGGGTCGTGGTGACCCAGGTGGCGGTGAAGGTGATCTCGGGGCGGGTGCAGATTGGGATCGTGGCGAGCGCGCCGGTGGAGTACCGTACCATGACGCTCGGCGACCCGGACCGGCTGGTGGTGGACATTCCGGGAGCCGTGAACGGCGTCGCGGGAAGTGTGCTGCCGGTGCACCAGGGGCCGGTGGCCCAGATCCGGGTGGGCCAGTTCCAGGACATCCCCCCGGTCGTGCGGGTGGTCGTGGATCTGGTGCGGGCGGCGAAGTTTGACGTGACCATGTCCTCGCCGACTGTAGTAGCGATCGGATTCGCGATGGCCGCTCCGGCGACCTCCCGTCCAGGAGGGGCGCCGGGTCAATCGTCCACGGGCGCCCAAAGGGTTACGGCCTCAACCGGGGGGAGCATTCCGGGTGTGCCGGCGCAGCCCGCGGGGGCTGGGGTGTCCGGCGTGGATCTCCCGGTGAGCGCGGGGCCCGGGATCGTGGTGGTGCGGCAGCCGGGGGCCGTTCCGGGCGGGGTAATAAAGCTGAACTTGGATTTGCGGGACGCGCAGCTCGCGGACGTGCTGGATGCGCTCGCGCGGCTGTGCGGGCAGAACCTGGTCACGGACTCGTCGGTCACCGGGAAGGTGACGATCCACCTGGTCGGGGTGACGTGCGCGGAGGCCCTGGGCTTTCTGCTGGAGGCGAACGGGCTGGGATACCGGCGGGTGGGAGAGACGCTGATCGTGCAGCCGGCGTCGAAGCTCGCGCCACCGCCGCCGGGACCGGTGGTGCGGGTGTACCATTTGCAGTTCTTGCAGCCGCCGCTGACGACGGCGGAAGGCCTGGTGGGCGGCGGATCGGGCACCTCGACGCTGCCGGGAGCGGCAGGGCCGGTTAAGAAGGACGTGGGGGTGCTCGTGGCGCTGTTTGCGCCGACGGGGGCGACGGTGGGATATGACGACCGGACGAACGCGTTGATCGTATCGGGGACGCCGGCGCAGCAGGAGGCGGTGGCGGGGCTCTTGACGCAGCTGGACGTGCCGATCGGGCAGGTGACGGTGCAGGCGCTGGTGGTGGACATCACATCGTCGTCGCTCAAGAATCTCGGCGTGGAGTGGTCGATCATGAACGGGATCCAGTTTCAAGAGATCCCGCTGCTGACGCCCGGCCCGCTGGCGCCGACGGGGTTGCCGCCGGGGCTCCTGGGCGTGCAGGCGATCACGCGGGACCTCCTGTTTGCGAAGCTGCGCCTCCTGGTGCAGCAATCGAACGCGAAGGTGCTGAGCGACCCGCGGATGACGACCTTTGACGGACAGGAGGCGCTGATCTTTGCGGGAGACCAGATCCCGATCGTGAACACGACCACGGCGGGGAACCCGCCGGTGACGACGCAAACGGTGACGTTCCAGCCGATTGGGGTGACGCTGAAGATCATTCCGAAAGTGAACGCGGACCGGACGATCTCGGTGCAGATCCACCCGCTGGTGACGAACGCGACGTCGTTCACGCAGGCGACGTCGGGGAACCCGAACGGGCTGCCGATCATCGCGACGCGGGAGGCGGTGACGAGCCTCCGGGTGGGAGATGGGGATTCGATCATTCTCGGAGGCTTGATGAAGTTCTCGGACGTCCAGACCCTGACCAAGCTGCCGCTGCTGGGGGACCTGCCGTTCATCGGGTCGCTGTTCCGGTTTTCGAACGTGACCCACTCGGAGTCCGAGGTCGTGATCATCATGACGCCCAGGATCCTGGCGCTGCCTCCGGCCCACCAGTAGATGGCGACGAAGGCCGGGTACGCCGCGCTCGCGGTGCTCATGGCGATGTGTGCAATACTCCCGGCGGCGCCGGCCGCGGCCGGGGGAGGCGAGGCGGCATGGAGTGCGCAGCAGTGGGTGGCGGCCGGGTGGGGGGCGTACCGCTCGGGCGCGCTCGGAACGGCTGAGCGCTCATTTCGAACGGCGGCCGCCGCGGCGCCCGGGTGGGCGACGCCGGCGGTCTGGTTGGGGGCCGTTTTGGTCGCGCGCGGAGACCGCGGTCAGGCGGTCGGATGGTTCCGCGCCGCGCTCGCGCGGCACCCGTCCCTTGCCGAAGCCGGGTACGCGGCGGCATGGTTGGAGCGATTCGGGCTGCAGGCTTCACCCCCGCAGTGGCGGGTCGGCACCATCGAGGGGCTCGCGGCCTTCGCCCGGGCGGCAAATCCTTCGCTGACGCGCGATCAGGCGCGGTGGGTCGGCGCCGCGGTGCGGGCCGCGGCGGCCAACGAGCAGATTGACGTGCGGCTGCTCGCGGCCGTCGTCTACATCGAGAGCCGGTTCGAGCACCGGTCGGTGTCGCCGGTCGGGGCGGAGGGCCTGGGCCAACTGATGCCGGATACGGCAGCGGGGCTCGGTGTGAACCCGCGAGATCCCTGGGGGAACCTGATCGGCGCGGCACGGCTGCTCCGGGAGGACTACCAAGAGTTTCAGAGCATCCCGCTCGCCCTGGCCGCCTATAATGCCGGGAGCGGCGCCGTTCGCCGGTGGGGCGGGGTGCCGCCGTATGCCGAAACCCAATGGTACGTCTGGGCGGTCCTCTGGGTGCGGGGAACCCTGACGACCTCAGGGTAGGGGAACGCGGAGGGAAGCGTGCTCCAGCGGAGCCTGGTCCTTGTGGGCTGCGTGCTCATCCTGGCGGCGACCGGGTGGACGCTGGCCCACCCGCGCGGGCCGGTGGTCGTCCAGTCCGACCGCGTGCCGTCCGCCGCACCATCCCCCGGTGCGTCTGCTCCACCTGCGCCTCCCATCTCCGGCCAGCGCCCGATCCAGGATCCGCTGCAGCCGGCCGCGCGTGACACCGGCGCCGACACCATTGCCGACGTGCTCGAACCGCAGGCCGGGCAGCTCGAGGACGTGCTCGCTCAGTTGCGCGCCGAGTGTCCGGCGGCCCGTCCCGCCGGGGGAGGCGCTGTCCCACTCGGCCCGGCGACACGGTGTGTCGAGGCTGCGGACGCCGCCATGGGCACCGTGGAGCTGCTCCGCGGCACGATCGCGAGCACCGCGGGGGCAGGCATGCCCGGTGACGTGCGGCGGCGGTGGAACGGGACGCTCGACGAGGCGGCGGCCACGGTCCGCGAAGCGCTGAGGCCTCTTTGGACGGCCATCGGACGTTCCCTCGCCTCAGGCCGGGAGTCCCCTGAACGGGTTCGTGCGCTCGGGCACCTCCGCGACCGGATCGGTGGAATCCTCAGCCAGACCGACCACCCCTAGCGCCCGCTGTCTCGCCGCCGCGGGGGCGGCCCCCCCCGGCAGGTGGGACGCCGCCAAAGACGAACCGAGTTCATGCAGCCGCCACCGTCCGGGGGGAGGATCGCCCATGGAACTCAACGACTTATTGCGCCAGACGGTTGCTGCCAGCGCCTCTGATCTGCACCTCGCAGTGGGTCTGCCTCCGATGGTTCGGACGCGGGGACGGTTGCAGCCGCTCGGTGAGTCCAAGCTGACCCAGGATGATACCGCCCGCCTCGCGTACAGCATGTTCAAGCCGTACCATAAGGAGCGATTCGAGAGCACCTGGGAGCTTGATCTCTCTTACGTGGTGCCCGACACTGGCCGGTTCCGGGTGAACGTCTTCAGACAGCGGGGGTCGATCGGAGTCGCCGCGCGGGTGATTCCAGAGCAGGTCCCCGCGATCGAGGACCTCAACCTTCCGCCAATTCTCAAGGAGTTGACCCGCAAACCGCGCGGGTTGATCCTGATGACCGGTCCCACCGGGCAAGGCAAATCGACCACGCTCGCGTCGATGATCGATTTCATCAACCACGACCGGGTCGCCCACATCATGATGATCGAAGATCCGATCGAGTACGTGTTTCCTCACCGGAAAAGCATGGTCAACCAGCGCGAGCTCGGCAACGATACGCAGTCGTTCCCCAACGCACTCCGGGCGGTGCTCCGAGAGGATCCGAACGTGATCGTCGTGGGTGAAATGCGGGATCTCGATACGATCGCCACGACGCTCACGATCGCCGAAACGGGACACCTCGTCTTTGCGACGCTTCACACCTCGAACGCCGCCCAGAGCATCGATCGCATCGTGGACGTGTTTCCGTCCGTCCAGCAGTCCCAGATCCGGGTGCAGCTGGCGAGCGTGCTTGAAGCCGTGCTCAGCCAGCAACTCCTGCCGATGGAGGAGAGCTCCGAGCGGGCGGTCCTGGCCGGCGAGCCGGAGGACGCGGGCACTCCTCGCGCGGCCCCGGACGCGGTAGGCCTCCCGGCGCCTCCTGGCGGCCCGGGGCCTCTCCGGCCGGTCCATGTGACCTTGCGGGGCCGGATACCGGCGGTGGAGATCATGATAGCCACCCCCGCCATTCGGAATCTGATTCGGGAAGGGAAGACACACCAGATCCCGTCTGCCCTTCAGACCGGCTCCCAGTTTGGGATGCAGTCGATGGATCAGGCGCTCCTCGCGCTGTACAAGCGGGGGCTCATCAGTTCCGAGACTGCGGTGGCACGTGCGGTCTACCCTGAAGACCTGCGCCGGTCGATCGGGCGCGAATGGGGCGGGATCGGTGAGGCGATGCCGGGGCTCAGGCCCTGAGTGGTGGCACCGGCGCGGATACCTTAGGCTTCGGAACTCTTCCGAATCGCGGCCATGATCTCTGAAACAGGCTGATGCTTCATCAGCAGTCCCTGCAGCCCGTTCTGGCTGATTTTCTCCTGGTCGAGCGCTCCCGGGTAGGCCGTCAGGATGAAGATCTTGACGCCGGGGATCTCGCGGGTGATCGCGCGCGCGGCCGTGAAGCCGTCCATGCCCGTCATCCGGAAGTCCATGAGGATGACGTCGGGCCGCAGCTCTCGCGCCTTATCGATCGCTTCGCGCCCGTCGGACGCCTCCCCGGCGATCTCCACGCCGGCCTGCAATTGCAGCAGCCGCGCGAGGCGCTGGCGGAAACCAGCGTTATCGTCTACCAGCACAACTCGGATCGGCTTCACTCCTGCTTCCTCTGATCTGCCTCTAGTATAGGGGGCCTTGACGCGTTCGTATATAGGATAAACGGCCTATCCCGAGAGGGTCGAGGGAGGCACGAGGCCGGCGCGGAGGGCATAGACCGCCGCTTGGGTCCGGCTGTTCACGTGCAGCTTCTCCATGATGTTGCTCAGGTGATTCTTGACGGTGCGTTCGCTGATTCCCAGCCGGTGGGCGATTTCTTTGTTTGCCTGCCCGCCGGTGACGTGCTGGAGGATCTCAACTTCGCGCTGGGTGAGCGGCGCCAGGACGGAGGCGAGTTCCTGGACGCTCGCCGTCCGGGCAAACTCCTTGAAGATCTTGGCCGCCATCGTCGGCGCCAGCAGGCCCTCGCCCTGGAAGACCACGCGGATGGCCCGGAGGAGTTCCTCAGACGAGGCGTCTTTTAGCAGGTACCCCATGGCCCCCGCCTTGATCGCATCAAACAGGAACTCCTCGTTCGTATGTACGGTGAGGATGACCACCCGCGTGCGCGGGCTCGCGGTCTTGATGACCCGGGCCGCGTCGATCCCCGACATGCCCGGCATCATGACGTCCAGCAGGACCACGTCTGGAGCCAGATCCTCGACCAGCGCGATGGTGTCGTCGCCGTTGGCCGCCTCGCCGACGACCTCGATGTCACCGGTCGCGTCGATCAGGCGGCGGATCCCCTGGCGAAACAGCGCGTGGTCGTCCGCGATCAGAACACGGATCGCTGCCGGCTCAACCATCATTCACCCCCAACGGTACGTGCACAGTGACGGTGGTGCCGCGGTTCGGGGCGCTCTCGATCTCGAGCCGGCCGCCCACCAGGGAGGCGCGTTCTTCCATCGAGGATACCCCCAGATGGTGGCGAGCACGGAGACTGCCGCGAAATGCTTCCAGGTCAAACCCCGCACCGTTGTCGGTGATGCTCACCGTGCACAGCGCTTCGGTGACCTCCGCCCGGACGGTCACCGTGGTCGCCCGGGCGTGCGCGCGGGCGTTCGCCAGCGCCTGCCGGGCGATCGCCAGGATCGCATGCCGCACGGCGGGGGGCAGGTGGGCATCGTCTCCGAGCGGGACCACGGTAATGAACAGGTGGTGGTGGCGCTCGAGTTCCTTGACCATCGCTGCCAGCCCCTGGAAGAGGCGGTTGTCATCGCCCTCGGTCCGGCGCAGTTCGGTCATGAAACCACGGAGTTCGCCCATGACCTGTTCCAGGAGCGTGCGAAGTCCTTTGAGCTCGTCACCCAGCTGGGCCGGCGCAGCCCGGGCGGTCATCGCGGACAGGTCGAGCTGGAGGAGCGCGTTGGCGAGGGTCTGCGCCGGCCCGTCGTGCATCTCCCGGGCAAGGCGGCGCCGCTCCTCGGCGGCGCCGATGTCGGCCACACGGTGGGCGGTGCGCGCCGTGTCCACTGCGGCTGCGATGTGCGCGGCGATCGCAAGGAGCAGCGGACGGGAGCAGGATGCCTCGGCGGGCGCTCCCAGGCCGAGTGCGCCGATGATCCGTGTGCCCACCGCCAGCGGAATACAGGCCACGTGCGACGTGCGGGACGTGTCCCCGTCGCCGACCACCTGGATGTCCCCGCGTGTGGTCGCGGCCAGGAGCGCCGGCAGCAGATCGCGCGCGGCGGTGCCTGTGATTCCCCGTGCGGCCATGATCTCGACGTTGCTTGTGTCTTCGCGCTCGAGAGCGAGCACGGCGAACTGCGCGGACGTGAGCGATCGAGCGAGATCCAGCAGGGCCGGCCACAGGACGACCGGGTCACGCGTGAGCGCGTAGCTCACCTTCGCGTGCCCCTCGGCCAGATCGGCGAGGGTGGCAGACAGGCGCCGTTCATCCTGTGCGCGCAGGAGGTATCCGGTTGAGGCGTCTGCCACGAGTTCAGCCGCGCTCAGGTCAGCTTTGGTAAACTCGCCTTCGGTCGACGAGCGGGCGAGGTTCAGCACGCCGACGGCCTGCCCCCCGACCGACACGGCGACGCAGATTGACGAGCGGACGGGCCCTGTCCCGAGGCGGAGCGGAAACTGCGTGCCGGGTGTCAGCAGGACGGCGCGGCCGCCCTGCGCGACCCACCCCGCGATGCTTTCCGCGACCTGGGGCCAGAGGTGCTGCGTAGACGCGTCGAGCCCATGCGAAGTCATGATTTCCAACCGTCCGCCGTGGGGATCCAGCAGCATCAGCGCCCCGCTGTCGGCCCGGAAGTACGCGGCCGCCGCCCGCAAGATCGTTTCTCCCGTCTCTGTCCCGTCCTGTGCCGGGGAGGCGACGGCAGTCCCGACCGCGGCCAGGGTGTGGGAGAAGCGCGTCCCGGTGGCGATGTGGCGAGATGCCACGGCTCCTGCGTTCCCTCCGGCCAGCAAGCTGAGTCCCAGCAACCCCCACCCGATCCACTGGTCCGGCGCGAAGATCGACTGCTGCATCAAGGGAATCTGGGAGAGCGCCAGGGCGATGGCAACGGCGGTGGCCCCGATATGGCCGACGAGGAGCCCGGTCACCATGGCGAGGGGGAAGCCCAGGAACAGAAACTCCCTGGGAAACGAGGTCACCTGCATCCCGAACCATACCAAGGCGACGTCGAACGGAATACCCCACCGGGCGGCGTTACCGACCCGGTCGGGGTACCGGACTCCATATAGGGTGAAGGCGAGCGTATAGAGGATGGCCGCCCCGAACGCCGGGAGCGTGGGGAGGGTCGATCGTTGGGACGGCCCCAGCCCTGCGAGAGCGATCACGGCGCAGAGGACCACCCATCGCACCGCGAGGGTCGCCTGCGCGATCTCGGGAAGGATCGGGCTGGGGACGCTCTGCTTTGAACGTCGGCCGTCTCGGGGGCTCATCACGCGCGCATGCTAGCGGAGCGCAAAGGTCTTCATGCCCAGCGTCACGGTGAGGACCGGCGCGGCGCCCGCGGGTCCTCCTGTGTCGGAGACGTCCATCGTCCGGACCTCAACCAGGCGGGGGAGCGTCTCGACCTGGTCCATGAGCGCCACGATGTCGGCGAAGAGTCCGCGGATCTGCAGAGAAAAATCCAACTCCTGAAGCAGTGACGGGGCAGGGCTCGCCGGCGACGCGGGAGAGCCGGCGGGCAGGTCGGACAGGCTCCGAGCCCCCTGGGGAAACGCGATCTCGATGAGCTGTACCCCGCTCGCGTCGATCGCGCGGCTCATCAGCGCCACCAGGTCCGACACCTCGATGTTGGAGGGGATCATCCGCTCGATGGCCCGCAGCCTCGCGATCTCGGCCGCGTGCAGGCGTTTGGCCTCCGGGAGACGGGCGGCAACGCGCTCCATCTCGGCCAGGTCGCGGGTCTTGACCTGGATCTGGCGATTGAGGATGGCGAGCGTCGCCGTCTGGGGCTGAAAGACGAACAGGTAGAGCGGGATGAGGACGGCCAGCGCGGCGCCGACGGTCACGATGATCCGCTCACGTGGCGTCAACGGCCTCACGGCGTCCCTGCCCCGGGGCGGAGGGTCCCATCGATCTCAAACGTGAACGTCCGGCGGGGGCTTCGCGTTTCTTCCCGGATGAACTTGAGGGTCACGTTGGTGAGCAACCGCGCGTCGGCCAGCCGTGTGGCCAGGGTGGAGACCGCCACCTGGCTGAGCGCGCGCCCCCGGATCGCCAGCCTGTCGCTACTGTCCAAACTGAGGTTCGTGAACCAGACGTTCGGGGGCACGACACGACTGAGCTGGACGAGGATCACCGACCAGTGGGGAACTCCGTGCGTCAGCTTGGAGAGGGTGTCCTCCCGGCGATGGAGGGCCTCGAGGTCGCTCTCCAACTGGTGTACCTGCACGGTGACGGGGCGAAGAGGCGTCAACAGACGATCGATCTGCGCGATGTCGGCGCGGAGGATCGAGATGCGGACGTTCAACGCGAGGTAGACTAGGAGGATCGGCAGGATCACACCGGCGATGACCAGGGCCAGACGACGTCGCTTCGCCTGCGCCTCGCGTGGGAGGAGCAGGCTCGGAGGAAGGAGGTTGAGTGAGATCTCCATCAGGTAAGCGTCCTCAACGCCAGTCCGACGGCGATCGCGAAGGCCGCCCGCTGGTCGAGGACCTCCAGGGAGATCTGCGGCGAGATCGCGAGGCGCGCCAGGGGATCCCCCACCGCCACCGGCACCGCCAGCTCCCCCGCGAGGAGTTGCGCGAGGCCCGGCGTGAGCGCCCCGTCGCCCGATAGGACGACGCGAGCGATCCGCTCCTGACGCGCCTGCGCTTGAAAGTAGTCGAACGACCGGGCCACGCCGTCGAGCAGGTCCTGCAGGCCGGGGCCGGGGGATGCGGAGGCGTCCGCCGATGGCTCGGCGGTCCGCATGAGGCCGGCCGACGTGATGTGGTCCCGCCCGACCGGGAAACTCCGGCAAACGAGCGGCAGGGTGTGGCGAGCGATGACGATCTCGGTGATATCCGCGCCGACGTCCACGCCCGCAATGGGCCCGGGGTCCTCATCAAGCGTGCGGACCAGTGCCAAAGACGCCGCCTCGATCGCCGCGACGTCGAGGCCGGCACCCGCCGCGGCTTGATGGTACGCCAGGGCGTCTCGCTCCGGGACGGCAGCCATCAACACCTCGATCCGCTTCTGCCCATCCTCCGTCACTTCCCGAAGCACCTGGGCGTCCAGGACCGCCTCGTCGATGCGGAGGGGAAGGTGACGCTCGGCCTCCAACCGGATGGCGCTCTTCAGTTCGTCCGCGGGCATCGGCGGGAAGGGGAGGTGCCGGACGATGACGTTGCGTCCGCTGATGCCGATGACCGCGCGCCCCCGGCGGATTCCCGCCTGCCGCAAGGCGGCGCGCAGGGTGTCGACGGCTAGCGGGAGGGCAAGCACCATCCCCCCCTCGATCACGCCCGCCGGCATGGGGGAGATCGCCGCGTGAACGAGGCGCGGCCGGGCGCCGCGCCGAACGGCCACGACCTTGACCGCCCCCCTGCCCAGCTCGACGCCGATCGTGAGCGGAGCACCCAGCAGGTCCAGTGGCGAGCCTCCGGCGGGCGTCATCGTCTGCGGGCGTATTCGCCGGCTGCCGCGGTTTTTCCCCTGACCGCCTGTCCTGTCAGTCTCGTCGAGCGCCCGCCGTCACTTGGCAGAGGACCACGAGAGGGGCAGCAGCACGGACGGGCCTCCGGTCGCGTTGAGGCCGGAGGGGAGTCCCGGGAAGAACACCGAGGGATCGTACACGAGGGAATCGCTGTCGAACGCGTTGACCCGCTGCCCCACCACCGCGCCTCTGATCGTCACAGGTGCCGTGGGCGCCCCGAGCACCAGGTAGCCGGGTTCGGACGGGGGATTCTGCGTGGGATCAGCGGTGTTGGCGAGAAGGTAGACGAGGCCCGTGATGGACAGGGGGCCGGGGAATCCCAGACTCAGCACGCCTCCCCCGGTCATGATGGCGGGGTCGCCGTTTTGGCCTGTGAAGACCAGATTGTTCAGGCCGAGCGGGAAGGCCAGCCCGTTGAGCACGAGATCCCCGCACGGGGTTGCGACGCTGCACGCGATGAATCTCAGGCCGTTGATCGCGAAGCCGGACGTCTGATAGACGACGAGAGTGCCCAAAATCTTGAGCTTCCGCTCCGCGGGAGTGCGTGGGAGGATCAGGATCGGCGCCTGGACGAACACGATGCCGGAGAGCGTCCGGAACCCCTGCGGATCCGTCGGCCGAGCTGCGACGTAGGCGTCAAACGTGCCCTGGCTGGTAAAGAACGTTCCCGCCGCCTGCGCGCGGGTCTGATAGCTGGCCCAGTTGAACGTGGGAAACGGGATGGTGGGTTGGGTCGCGTCGGGCGCGCAGGCAATGCACGTGACCGCCGGATCAATATTGATCGTCATCTGAGTGGTCGTGACTTGGTTGATGACCGTCGTCCCGACGCCCAGCACGGTGACGGCGGGGTCCTCGGCGTTGAGGTTGTTCGCGTGGATCGCGCCGAGCTGGCGCAGGACGGTATTTTGTACGGTGGGGGTGCTCCCCGTCCCCGCGGTGAAGACCGTCACCACGGTGTTGCTCAGCAGCGCCTTGGCGAACGCCTGAGGAAGGACGAGCACGGTCGCTTGGATCGTCTGCTGGGCGGCGCTGACCGTTGTGGGCGTCGTGCCCTGGTAGAAGACCTGGCCGGTGGACACGATGCGCTTGACCGCGGAGTTGACCGTGGTCACCTGCACCGTGTAACTCCCCACCCCGAGTGGCTGTGTGAGCGGTCCGGCGTAGGTGTTGTTCACAAGCTGGGCCGCCGCCGCGGCGATCCCCGCCTCGGCAAGGTAGCGTGCCTGGATCGCGTTGCTTTCATTCACGGCGATCTGTGCTTCGCGGATGACGTTGCTCGCCATGGCCATCCCTACGACGGCCACGGCCAGCACGACGACGAGGAGGACGACGAGCGCCACCCCGGACTCTTGCGGGCTTCTGAGCGCGCGGTGTGCCATCACTTGAGAGGGGGGTTCCGCGGCGCCCCTTCGCTCGACAGGATGATCTGCTGGGTCTGTCCTCCGCCGATGGGAGGTTGCGTCAGGCGGCTGGTGATCTGCGTGGCCGCCAGTTTCTTCCCCACGGGGCTTCCCAGTGCATGGGAGAAGAACAGGGGCTGGTCAAGGGTCAGGATGGCAGCCGGGCCCGCGCAGGTGGGGGAGAGGAGGACGGCGCGGATCTCTGACTCCACGTAGACGAGATCGCCGATGGCGAAGTCGCACGTGTCGGCGACGGTGTTGGCGACGGTGATCGTCGCGTCGCCGGCGGTTGCGGCCGACGCGAGGGTCGTCGCGTGCTGGGCGAAGGTCACCCCGCCCGCATTGTCCGACAGCGCCGCGCCGGCGCGGAGGATCTGGGTGCCGCTGAGACTGTACGTGACTGGGATCGGGAAGACGATGGTCCCGTACGGGAACGCGTAGGTGAGCGACGCGGGCAGCGGGGCGCTGAGGGTGAGGGAAGTGCCGCCATTCGCGCACGTCCCGGCCCCGGTGCCGGTGATTGTCGCGGGTGTCGTCGTCGCCAGCGCGGCCAGCGTCACCGTACTGGGGAACGGGATGTCGGCGGCGTTCTCGACAAAGATCCGCGTATCCCCCGCCGCCGCGGGGCACGTAAGGATCGTTATCTTCCGCGCGGTCAGGGTGCCTCCCGACACGGCCAGATCGGTGGCCTCCTGCAGATCGTTGATGAGCCGGTCCGTCGCGACTCGAGAGTTCTGCTGGGTATCAAGTTGTCCCTGCAGCAGGGACCACCCCCGGTCGGTCGTGATGATGAGCGCGTAGAAGAGCCCGGCGATCACCACCAGGAGTCCGATGGCGATCAGCAACTCGATCAGGGTGAACCCGCGTTCGTCCCGGATACTCGAGGGTCCCATGGTTAGAAGAAGTTCTGGATCACGGTCGTCAGGGTGACGGTCTTTTGCGACGTGGTGGAGGGCTCCTGCCAGGCGACGGTGACGGCGACGACCGTGAGATTGGGGCTGGTGGTGGTGTCGATCGGGTTCGGGCAGGGTGGCGCCGTATTAACGGCGCACGGCGTGATGGCAACCGTCCGCGTGAACGTGACGCCCGCCTGCGTGAACGTCAGCGGGCCGCTAAAGTTGCCCGGCGTCACATAGCCGAACGTCGCCGTCTTGATCTCCTCAGCCTGGCTCTGGGCCAGGAGCGTGGCGTACGTGAGGTTCCGCCCGTACTCACCGTTCAAGGAGGCCTTGGGGTAGTACGAGGCCATCGTGACCACGACCGCGACGAACAGGAACATGGCGACCGTGATCTCGATCAGGGTGAACCCCGCCTGCGGGGCCGCGGCGTGAGGTCGGCCGTGCCCCGGACCATGCCGGCACGGCGGGAGGAGGGGGGTCAACAACTCCCGGTTCCCTGCGTCAACTGGACGCGTCCGGTCGCGGGCGTGATCCCGATGGCGATCGTGAGGCCGCTGCGATTATCGATGCACAGCGCGGGAGTGCCGCCGGGACCGGCTGCGGAACCGAGCGGCGTAAACGCGATGCCGTTTCCTGGCCACGCGGAGGTCGCGTGGGTCTGCCCCGGGAGGGTCACGCTCCACAGGATCGTGGCGCCCTGCTGCACCGTGTAGCCGGTGACCGCGCCGCCCGCCGTTGCGAGCACGACGTCGACCTGGGCGTTCTGCGCGATCGCGTTCTCATGGGCTGCCCGGAGATCCGAGGCGAACTGGCGGGCCGCGGTTTGGAGGGCTGAGGTCGCCCGGTACCCGCTCAGGCTCGGCATCGCGATCAAGATCATCAAGGCCATGATCGCCACAACGGCGACGACCTCGATCGCCCCGATGCCCGAATCGGCAGGCGAGTTCCTGTGCCGCTGACGGAATGTGCGGCCAAAGGAGAGAGGGGCAGCCGGGGACCCCGGCTGCCCCTCCCCGACCGTCAATCCGAGCGATCTACGGGCAGGCGGCTGAGCTATCGAACTTATCACTGGCGGTCCCCGCGCCGACTCCGGTGACGGTAAGGAAGAGCTTGTAGGTCAACCCGGCGGCCAGCGAGCTCTGCGAAGGTGCGCAGCGGATGATCTGGGAGCCGGTCGACGAGTAGGCTGCCGTCGTTGTGACAAAGTTCCAGTTCACGACGTTGGTCTCCGAGAAGCCGACTGCGGTGTCATTGGTACAGGTGGTGATAGAGCTGTTGAGCAGATAGCACGCAAAGGCGAGAGTCCGCCACTCCGAGCCGATGACCCGGGCCTCATCCTTGGCCGAGGTCAGGCGCGCCGAGAGGTAGTTCGGCAGCGCGAGCGCGATGAGGAGTCCCAGGACGACGAGCACGATCACGAGCTCGATCAGTGTGAATCCGTGTTCCCCTTTCAATTTTTTCAGTAGCAGTGCCAACATGCGGTTCCCCCCTCGTGGTGCGTTTGATGGAACGAGTGACCAAGACCATAGTGACCTACACGATAGGCCAAAATGAAAGTTACATTCTCGTCGATTGAGAGGGTTCCTCCTTTCTCTCCGGGGATTTTGTCTTCCACCGGAATTCCTCTCCGTGCCTCCCGAGGATTTGCATCTTGTCTGCTCGGGAGTTCCTTCTAACTTCTTTCGCGAGGGCGGGGGTGTAGGGGGTGCCGGAGAGCCCGGCTACCCTTCCGACACCCGAACCGGCTACGGACAGGCGCTGCTGGTGTCGAACTTGTCAGAGGAACTGCCCGCACCGGCTCCGGTGACGGTAAGGAAGAGCTTGTAGGTCAAGCCGGCGGCGAGGGTGCCCTGTCCGGGCGCGCAGCGGATGATCTGGGTGGCGTTCGTCGCGTAGGCGCTGGCGGTGGTGGTAAAGTTCCAGTTGACGACGTTGGTCTCGGAGAAGCCGACGAGGGTGTCGGTATTGCACGACGTGAGGAGGCCGGTCTGCAGGTAGCACGCCCACGTGATGGTGCGCCACTCCTGGCCGATGACGCGGGCCTCGGACTTGGCCGCGGTCTGGCGTGCGGCGAGGTAGTTCGGGAGCGCCAGGGCGATCAGGAGCCCGAGGACGACCAAGACGACGACGAGCTCGATGAGGGTGAAGCCCTGTTCCTGGTTGAGTGCTTTGCGGATGCGTGCGATCATGATGTGCCTCCGTGTGCCCTATTCGCTCTACACTCTCAGGCTACTCCGTCCGAGGGCCGGGCTCAATGGGACCTTCGGCCGCCCATAGTACTAACGGCCCAGGCAGCCCTCACGTTCGGGCCGCCGGCAGGGGCGTGGGCGCTGATGTGTGCGGAGGTTTGGCCAGGTTGAGCTGCGTGAGAAGGGCCGGTGGAACCCCGGAGGGTTCACACCGGCCCCACCGGGCGTCCCGGCGTCGGGCTACGGACAGGCGCTGCTGGTGTCGAACTTGTCGGAGGAACTGCCCGCACCGGCTCCGGTGACGGTAAGGAAGAGCTTGTAGGTCAAGCCGGCGGCGAGGGTGCCCTGTCCGGGCGCGCAGCGGATGATCTGGGTGGCGTTCGTCGCGTAGGCGCTGGCGGTGGTGGTAAAGTTCCAGTTGACGACGTTGGTCTCGGAGAAGCCGACGAGGGTGTCGGTATTGCACGACGTGAGGAGGCCGGTCTGCAGGTAGCACGCCCACGTGATGGTGCGCCACTCCTGGCCGATGACGCGGGCCTCGGACTTGGCCGCGGTCTGGCGTGCGGCGAGGTAGTTCGGGAGCGCCAGGGCGATCAGGAGCCCGAGGACGACCAAGACGACGACGAGCTCGATGAGGGTGAAGCCCTGTTCCTGGTTGAGTGCTTTGCGGATGCGTGCGATCATGATGTGCCTCCAGTGTCCCATTCGACGGCGCCTGAGATGGTGAGTGGTGCGATCGAAGCTGGGCCCGCTCTACACTCTTAGGCTACTCTGTCCGAGGGCCGGGCTCAATGGGACCTTCGGCCGGCCGTGGTACCAACGGCCTAGATCTTCATCCGGTCTAGTGCCGCCCCAACTTGATACCTCAGGCCGGGGGCATGGTTCCCCGAGGACGAGCCCGTTCGCTGCCGTTCCGCGTCCGGGACGCCCGGAGGGGACCATGACGCCGGCTGCGACAGTGCCAGAGATATCGAGGCATCATGTTGCAACGGCGCTAGTCGTGTAGGATTGATAGGGGCGGCCCGGGACGGGCCGGTCCCTGGGATCCGGCGTCACTGGAGCGTCCCAATCAGGCGCCAGAGCGGGAGCAGGATGGCGACCGCCACGAACGCCACGACCGCCCCGACGCCGATGATCATCACCGGCTCGATGAGGGCGGCGAACCGCCGGACGGTGTTGTCAACCTCCCGGTCATAAAAATCCGCGATCTTGTCAAGGATTGTTTCGAGGGCTCCTGTCTGCTCGCCGACTGCCACCATCCGGGAGAACATCAGCGGGATCAGAGGCGACAGACCGAGGGAGGCCGCGAGCGGCTGGCCTTCCTGCACGGCGTGGGCGGCCCCCTCCACGGCATCCGCCACCGAGGCGTTTCCGGCGGCATGCGCAACGATTTCCATGCCCTGGACGAGCGGCACGCCGCTGCGGGCGATCATCGCGAGCATCCGCGCGAACCTGGCGAGGGACACCTTGAGGATCAGGCGGCCGACCACCGGGACACGGATCAGTATGTGGTCAAGAAATCGGCGCCCGGCCTTGCTCCGCCGCAGGACGATGATGGTGGTCCCCACGCTGAACGGCATGGCCAGCAGCAGGTACCAGTACCGGCGTGCGCCGTTGGTGACGGCGATCAGCACCCGCGTGGGCCAGGGGAGCGCAACTTTAAGTCCGGAAAACAGCCCGACGAGTTGTGGGAGGACCACGAACACGGCGACGACACCAACGAGGACGGCGGCAACAAAGACGATCGCGGGATACATGGCCGTGGTCTTGATGCGCTGGACCAGATCCAGTTCCCGCTCGAGATAATCCGCCAGGTAGTTGAGCACGCGATCGAGCGCGCCGGAGACCTCGCCGGCCTGTAATGTGCTCACGTACAGGTCGGAGAACACCGCCGGGTGCTTGGCCATTTCGCCGGCCAGGTTGCCGCCGGCCTCGATGCCGCCGCGCACCTTCTCGAGCACCTCACGGAGCCGCCGGCTCTCGGTCTGGCGGGCGGTGGTTTCGAGCGCGGACACCAACGGAAGGCCGGCGCTGACCATCGTCGCCAGCTGGCGCGTAAAGATGACGAGATCCTGCCGCGGGACGGGGGACATCTCGCGTACCTGTTGCCCGATCGATCGGGCGACCACCTGTTGGTGAAGCACGGTGGGCATATAGCCCCGCTCGCGGAGTTGCGTGATGACCACGCGCTCGGACTCAGCCTCCATGGTTCCCTGGATAGGACGCCCGGTCTGGTCGCGGGCGCGGTACTCGTACATTGGCATTGGACATCTCCCCTGCGTGGTCGGTGCGGAGGTTGTCGGGGGCCTACTTTGCCGGGTCCGGGTGGGAGCCTGCTGCGGACTCACGCGCGAGGCACCCCAGGGCGACACTGATCCCGATCAGGACCCAGGCGACGTTGGCCGGACCGATGTGACTCCACGCGAGCTGCAGCCAGATCAGGTAGGCGACGAAGCCGCTCATTAGGCCGACGGCCAGACGGATGCCGGATCCGGCGGAGCGGAGGGCGTCCCCCAATCCGCGAAAGGCCGTCAGCCAGATCCACAGATACGCCGCCAGCCCCGCCAGGCCGGTATGAAAGGCGAAGTACAGCGTGTCGTTGTGCGGCGTATCGATGAGCACGAGCTGCCGGCCGAAGACCCGGAAGTACTCGGGGGAGCCCAGCCCCGGAAGGCGGCCGAGCAACTGGGAAAAGCCCCACCCGAAGACGGGTCGCTGCCAGATCAGCGGCAGCGTGTGCGACCAGACGTACAGCCGTCCCCGCATCGACGAGTCAGCCGGATCCAACGCCGACGCGGCCCGCGCCGCGAGCTCCCCGTGCGATCGGGTGTGCATCATGACCACCGTGACGACCGCGCAGACAAGGCCATAGAGTGCCAGGCGGCGATAGGTGCGCGGGACAGCCGGCAGGAAGCGCACGAGGAGGACGGCCGCCACAGCGACCGCCGCCCACGCCGACCGGGTTTCCGAGCCGATGAGCGCCGCATACAACAGCACGCTGGCCCCCGCCCATCCCCACCAGGTGGGACGCACCTCCTGCGCGGCGAGGGCGAGGCCGAGCGGGAGCACCAGGGCGACGTAGCCTCCCAGAAAGTCCGCATTCCCCAGCGTGCCCCAGCTCCGTTCAAAGGTCAGCCCGCGGTAGCCGAGCCACGGCGAGACGTCGTGTCCATAGTATTGCCCGATCGCGATCGCGCTGATCACCGCGCCCCCCGCCACTAGCGCGGTGAGCAGCCGGCGGATCTCTCGGGAGCCGAGGCGCGCGGCCGCGAGGGCCATGACGACGTAGACAATGTAGACAAGGAAGCCGTCGCCGCGGGCCAGCGAGGGGAAGAAACTCACGAAGGGGCTCGGCGAGAGGCCGGTCGCAAGCCCCGCGACGACCAGAAACGTGGCGGCGGGGACATCCAGTGCTGTGCGGCCGAGGCGCTCACCCGCGCGGAGCCGGCCATAGTATCCGACAGTCAGGAGCAGCCCGCTCAGGACGGTCACGTCCACCTTATCGGAGTTTGAGGGGAGGAGCGGCACCCCTACGGCAAACAGCGCGAGGGCCACGAGCACGACCCAGCGGGCCAGCACCCCCCCGCGGGTGCCGGGAGACGGACCGTCACTCAACATCCACCACGCGGGTGGCCCGCAAGACCTCCTCCATCGTGGTGATCCCCCGGGCCACTTTGCGAAGCCCGTCCTCGCGCATCGTGTCCATTCCCTCTGCGCGTCCCGCCTGCATAAGTTCGTTGGACGGAGCGCGGTGAACGATGAGCTCACGGACCCGCGGGCTGATCGTCAGGAGTTCGAAGATGCCCGTTCTCCCCCGGTAGCCTGTGTACCGGCAGTGGACGCACCCGACGGGTTCGTACACCTGCGGCGCGCCGCCGTCCCCGGTCACCTGCTTGAGCGCATCTGCCACTTCCGCCAGCGGCTCGACCGGCCGCTTGCACTGCGGGCAGAGGACGCGTACCAGGCGCTGGGCGAGTGCGCCGGCGATCGAGGACGCGATCAGGAAGGACTCGATCCCCATGTCCAGCAGCCGCGTGATCACGGAGGGCGCATCGTTCGTGTGGATGGTCGAAAAGACCAGGTGACCGGTCAGGGACGCGTGGACGGCGATCTCGGCGGTCTCGACGTCTCGGATCTCGCCCACCATGATGATGTCGGGATTCTGCCGCACGATCGCCCGCAGCGCGTTGGCGAATGTCAGCCCGGCCCGGGGGTTGACCTCCATCTGGTTGATCCCCGAGATCTGATACTCCACGGGATCTTCGACGGTAATGATGCTCCGGTCGAGCGTGTTGACGAGGATGATGCTGCTGATCATGGTCGTCGTCTTGCCGCTCCCGGTCGGCCCCGAGACCAAGACGATGCCATACGGCAGGTTGATCAGGCGCGTGAACCGCTCGAGGGCCGCGTCGTCCATTCCGAGCTGACCGAGCGTCAGGAGGGACTGCGACTTGTCCAGAAGGCGGAGCGCCACGCGTTCGCCGTTGACGACCGGGATGGTAGAGACGCGAAAGTCCACCGTCCGCCCGTCGGCCGACCGTTGAAAGGAACCGTCCTGCGGGACACGCCGTTCGGCGACATTCATCCGCGCCATGACTTTGAAACGGGACACCAGCGGAGGGTACACTTGCTTGGGTACGGTCATCGCCGTGTGCAGGACGCCGTCGATCCGGTAGCGCACTCGCGCGTCCGGCTCCATGGGCTCGATGTGGACGTCGCTGGCGCGTTCCTGAATGCCCTGGGTGAGGATGAGATCGGCGAGGCGGATGACCGGGGCATCGGCGCGGTCTCCCGCGGCTGCGTCCGCCTCATCCTCGGCAGCCTTGTCGGCCGAGGATGGGGCGATTTCCTCGATGATCCCCCGGGCGTGCTCGCCGAGGCCGTAGGTCCGCTCGATCGCCGCCTTTACCTCGGTGGGGGTGGTGATTACGGGACTCACGATCAGGCCGGTCGCGATCGATACATCGTCGAGCGCGACGACGTCGAGCGGGTCGGACATGGCCAGGACGACGCGGCTGCCGTCCCGGCGGATCGGCACGACGTTATACTTTCGGGCCAGGGCCTCGGGCAGCAGAGCCGTGGCGCGGGGATCGATCCCCTGGTCTTTCAGGTTCATGAGAGCGATCCCTAACTGGCGCGACAGGGCCTGGGCGATCAGCTCTTCTTTGATTCCGATCGCGATGAGCGCCCGGCCCAGCCGTTCGCCGGTCTGCTTCTGGCGGTCCACCGCGGTGGCCAGTTGATCGGGCGTAATGAGTCCCATTTCCATCAGGAGTTCGCCGATGCGCTTCTTCTGCGTTCTCGCCATCGCCGCGGTCACCGCCTATCGTATCGTAGCATGCCCGGCTGCCTGCCGCCACCCATCTCGTGTCCCGGCATACTGCCACCGCACGAGGCCGCCGCCCACGGCCCGCTTCCGGCGCGGGGCTACCGCAGGGGTCCCACCCGCACGTGGAGCACCTTCCACGCCCGCAGCGCTTCGGAAACCCCTCCCTCAACGATGAGTGTTTCGGGGTCCCTGGCGAAGAGCCAGACCACCTGGGTGAGTTCATCCTTGGTGAGATCTGGGAGAAACGTGAGGCGGCCGATGTCTCGGGCCACACAGTCGGCCGCGAATTCCGTGGCAAACACGGCATTCATGTCAAGGAGCTTCATCTGATAGAAGACGGCGTCCTGGCGGATGTCGTACTGCACGTCTCCACGGTCCGACAGCGCGGGGCTGAGGGCCGCCCAGAGATCCCGCACCGCCCTCTCGACGGCGGGGTGCCCCGCGGGGTACATCCGGGTGTTCCGCACCGCCGCCATGAATACGCGGAGGATGGCCTGTGCGCGGTCGCGGAGTTCGGCCGGTTCGTCAACCGACGGGGGCTCGTCCTTGGGACCTGCGACTTCTTGAAGCAGGACGTGCGGCACACTGCGTTCCTGCAGCGCCCGTTCGATCCCGCCAAACTGGCGGATAGTGGCTGCCGGCATCGCGAGGACCTCGAGGAGGGTCTGGATCTCGGAGGCGTCGACGCCGGGGAGCACGGACAGCCGCCTGGCTCCACTGGCGTGCAGCCCAGCCATGAGGGGGGCAACCTGCTCGTCGGAACGTTCGGTCTGCTCGAAGTTGAACCTGAACGACGAGCGGAAGACCTGCAGGGCGAGCGGGCCGTGACGCTCCAGATACCGATCGGCGAGGTCGATGAAGTGAGCGACGCCCTCGGTTGTGTGCGGATGCTGGGGGCTGTACAGCGCGCATGTTCGGAACACCGCGGCCAGCCGCTTGAGGAGGAGGGCCGCCTGCTCTCCCCGGTCGGCGTCACCGTGCGCCCGGGGCGAGCTACTCGGGCCCACGCGTCCGGGGATCCCGGCCCCTCCCGCGGGGGATGACTCTAACACGCACCTACGGAGAAGGCGGCGTGACGGTCTCCCGGACGAGCCGTGCACTATCGTCCGGTACCACCCAGGTCCGTGTCATGCTGAAAACCAGGTAGCGAAGATAGCCGGCAAGGGAGAGGTATTTGGTCTCGGCCGTGTAGGGGTGGAGGCTCCGCACGTCGGGGAGGGCGTTGGCCAGGGAGGGGCCGGGGTCCCTCGCAAGCCCGGCGGGGAGGGGATCGGACGCGCCCCGCGGCAGTTGGGAGACAGTACCCTGTGCGGCGATCGGCTGCGATGCGGGTGCCCCGATCGGTGCGGCGTGAGAGGTCACGGGCGCCGCGCCCGGCAGCGGGGGAGGGTTTGGCGACGGGACCGACATCGGTCCCGGCACCGCGGCGAAGACGATCACGGCGGCGACGGCATCTCGGTCGAGTCCGAATGCGACCCCCAAGTTTTCATAGACGGGGCCGCGAAGGCCTTCCACAACCCCGCTGGTCCGGGCGCGGCCGAATGCCGCCACCACGGCCGAAAGGGGTGCCCCGAGCCCGACCCCCCCGACCGACGCCAGCACGCTGTTGGTCGTCGCCAACGCGGCGACGACGTTCGAGCGAGTGTACGCGGTGATCGCGTATGGTCCGAACACGTACGCTAATGTGCCGTCATTCGCCACGAGCCGCACCTGGCTCGGGGCACCGAGGCGCGCGATGACCTCGACGATGGGAGATCCCAGGGGAATGTCGGCGAGGGAGGCCCCCGGTACGATTGGGGTGGCGCTCTGGACAGGGATCACGGGCACTCCCGTCGAGGCCGTGAGTGCGACGAGGAGGATCACGAGGGTCCATAGCTTCCGGTGTCGCATCGTCCCGTCTCCTCCTATATATATAATGGATGCACCCTGTAATGTACCCTCGGCGGCTAAAGGGAGGACATTCGTACGGGGGCGGCGATTTCCTCCCGGCAGACAGGGAAAACGGCGGCCGCGGCGAATACGCCCGCGGCTCGACGCCGAAGTACACAGGTGACCTTTGTCGCAGATGGGTTCGCGGGGCGGCCGTGCCGGCGAAGTGCGGTGGCGTAACCGGACGGCAGCCGGCCGCCGGTCAGGGCAGGCGTTCAGGTGATTGAAGTCGCCGCATTCGTTGTGGGGATCGTGCTGGGGAGTTTCGCCAACGTTCTGATCCACCGGTTGCCCCGGCGTGAGTCCGTCGTCTCTCCCGGGTCGCATTGCGCCCAGTGCGGGGTGCCGATTCTTCCCTGGGATAACCTTCCCGTGATCAGTTATCTCCTGCTTCGGGGGCGGTGCCGCCGGTGCGGCGCCCAGATCTCGCCGCGCTACCTCGTCGTGGAAGTAGTCGTCGGGCTGCTGTTTGCGGGGGTCGCGGGCCGCTTCGGCCTCAGCGTGGAGGCCGGTCGGTTTGCGGCCTTCGCGCTCGCCCTCGTGGTGGTATTCTTTACAGACCTGGAGATGGGATTGATCCCGAACGCGGTGACGTATCCCGGGATCGGCATCGGGCTGGTGTTCGCCGCCCTGTCCGGCACGTTTGTCTCCGCGTTCGTGTCCGCCGCTGGTGTCGGCGCGCTGTTCTTGCTGATCGCGATCCTGAGCCGCGGAGGAATGGGAGGAGGCGACATCAAGCTTGCGACGATGATCGGGGCATTTCTCGGCGCGCCGGGCGTCATTGTCGCAATGTTCTTGGCGGTCGCGCTCGGGGCGCTCGCCGGCGGCGTGCTGATGGCGCTGCGGCTCCGGACGCGAAAGCATACAATCCCGTTTGGACCCGCGCTCGCGGTCGGTGCGATGATCGCCGTCTTTGGATCCGACGCGATCGTTCGATGGTATCTGACCCGGATGCTGTGATGTGGACACAGGAAGGCGGTTGACGGATGGCGAGGATTCGGGCCCTCATCAAGCGATACCCCGTGGCATCGTCGGCGCTTGCGGTCGTGCTGCTCATCGCCGCTGGCTGGTGGGTCTATCAGTCGGCCCTCGCCCCGTCTCAGAACGTGGTACCGTCGGCTCAGGTGCCGCCGCGACCGGTGCCGCCGGTGCAAACGGTCCCTCGAGCGACTCGAACTCCCCGAACGACCGTGCCCGGCCCTGCACCGGCACCCCCGCAAACTGGGGTGCAGGGCGGGATGCCGGCACCGGTGACAATCGGCCGGCCGGATCCGTTCATCCCGCTGGTCCAGCCGCAGTCGGCCACCGGCGGCGGCCAGTCAGGTGGCGTGCCGTTGCCGCCGGTACCACCGCTCACGCCGGGGACCACAGGTCCCGGAGGGCTGCCGGTTCCCGGTGTTGTGGCACCCGGGTACCGGGTCGTGGGGATTCTCCGAAACGCGGTGGCGCTGGCGATTCTCGAGGATGGGAAGGGCTCGTACATCGTGGAACCGGGGGACCTGCTGGCACCGGGCGTGCGGGTCGCGGCGATCGACGCGGCGAAGGGCATCGTCGTGCTGGTCCGCGACGGCGTGCCGGTGGAACTGCGGCTGAGCACGGAAGTCAAGTCGCCGTAGCAGCGCCGTCCGGCATCATCCGCGGTGTCTTGCGACTCCGCAGTGATCTGCGTGCGCGTGTCTTTTCGCGCCGGCACGTAGGTGGTGATGCGCGACGCGTTTCGATTCGCGTCTCGTCGCGTCTCGTCGCGTGTCGTAGGTCAGTGACCTTGTCACCCTAACGGGTTTATGAAAATGTCACCCCTTGGCCTTTGAGCTGCCGGGGTCGTCTGTCTTCAGCGGCCGATCGTCGCCACGGATGGTCTGGGGGCGGGATAT
>Ga0207416_1000620_pt1 | contig 57271 bp, 54 predicted proteins | sample PaiPotPPM11metaG_FD_184107 | JGI IMG/M metagenome (GOLD analysis project Ga0207416, IMG submission 184107) | Iron sulfur acid spring bacterial and archeal communities from Banff, Canada, to study Microbial Dark Matter (Phase II) - Paint Pots PPM... ... | reverse complement strand
CTGCTGCTTGGCGGCGGGCTGGTGCTGCTGGCGGCACTCGTTGGCGGCATCGCCCTGCTCGCGGCCAACTGCAGTGGCCCAAAACCGACGCCGCACAATAACAGCATCGTCCAGAACCAGACCGACCCCACGCCCACGGCGGGGCCAACCGGGTCGGCGAGTGCGGCAGCGGGCAGCGCGACGCGGACAACGTCCTCGCCGACGCCGGGGTCCTCACCGACGCCGCTGCCGGCGCCAACGCCGCTGCCGCTGGGCGCCACGCTGCTCTACAGCGACCTGCTGAACGATGCAGCGAAGACGAATATGCCCTCCTCGCCGAGTTCCGAATCGCGCTACACCTACGGCGTCAGCGGCAAGGATTACGTGATCTCGATCAACGATGCAAGTTACCCCAATATCCCGGTCGCCTTCGTTCCCGGCACGTATGACGACTCCACCCTGGCGGTCAATGTCCGGCTCGCCGGCGCCGCCGACAGGCGCTACATCGCGCTTGGCTGCCGGGTGGGGGATCTAGACACCGGCTACCGCTTCGGTATTTTCCTCGCGACCGGCGCCTACGAGGTGGCACGCTGGATCGGCGTCGGCCAAACGCCGATCGTGCTCTCGCCGCAGGGCGCGAAGGCCAACTCGGTGCTCAGTCCCGACGTCTGGAACCGCCTCGCCCTGACCTGTGCGGGCGATACGCTCAGCGTCAGTGTCAACGGCATCAAAGTCTGGGAGGGGAAAGACAGCACCTATACGAAGGGAAGGCTTTGGCTTGGCGCCGCGGGCTCTGCCGCCGCAGGGCTGGCCGTGGAAGCGCACTTCTCCGACCTGGTGGTGTCAAAAACCGCGGCCGGCCAGCCGCCGGTGCTGCTCGCCGATCCGCTGACGGACAATACCGGCGTGCTGGACACGAACAGCCCGGCGCCGCAGCAGGCGCGCTACAGCTACTCCGGCGGCGGCAGCGGCGAGTTCGTGATCCAGAAGCTGCAGACGGACACCGAGTTCTGGTTCACCAGGCCGCCCGGAGGCTATGCTGACGTGGCGGTGAGCGTGGATGCACGCCTCACCGGCGATACCAAAGACCGCTATATCACGGTTGGGTGTCGTTCCGGCGGCATCAATGGCTACCGCGTCTCCGTCGCTCCGGACGCCGGCACTTATGCGATGTGGCGTGATGGATCCGGCGGCGCGCGCCTGACCGACGACACGCCGTCGCCGGCGATCAAACCCGGCTCGCAGACGAATCACATCACGCTCGTCTGCGTGGGCAGCACGATCACCGCTTATGCCAACGGTACGAAGCTGAGCACGGTCACGGACAGCACCTACCGCACCGGCACGGTATTGATCGGCGTGGGCAGTAATGGCCTGCCCTCCGAAGCGCACTTCCGCAACCTGCTGGTGACGCAGCAGTAGCGCGATCCTCGCCTCACGGAGTCGGCAGCAGCGCATCGAGCCGTTCGCTCGTGGCGTCTGGCATGGCCCGCGCGAAGGCGCAGATCACTGCACGGCGAGTCTCAGCGCGAGGATGTGCCGGTGTCTTCGTCATCTGCCGCGGGCGCGGTGCCGGCTTGCACGCGGCGCACGGCAGCCGCAACCCGCGCCAGAATCGTTTCCAGGTCGTACGGCTTCCCGATCAGCTCCAGCGCCTCCGACTCGCCAACCAACTCTTCCAGCGCCCGCTTGTTCGGCGTCGTGATGATGAACTCCCGGCCCTGCGCCGCCTGCGCATCGCGGATCAGGCGGAAGAAGGTCCAGTTCTCCTCATAGGGCAGCGAGACGTCGTAGATCACGACCTGAGGGTCGTAGCGTTCGAAGAAGTCGACGACGTCTTGCTGGCCCTGCTTGATCTCGGAGACGTGCGCTGTGGCGGTCGTATAGCCGTCCTCCTCGAGCGCGGTGCGCAGGAGCTGGACCACGTCCTCGCTGGAGTTGAACACGGCCACGACCGGCGACTGCCCGGACATCGGCTCCTCCCCGTTCGTCGCTCCGGGACGCTGCTCGGATGGCTTGCCATCCCTACGCCCAGCGGGCGCGAACCGCCCACGATCGCGTCCGCGGTGAGGATAGCGGTTCAGCGGTGCAGTGCGCATTCTAGAACAGACTCAGCCGCGAAGGATCGCACCGGTGCGCTGGACCGAAGTGACCGCGAGTCTGACGCCGGACATCTACTCGGAGATCGTCAACCGCTTCACGGCGGGCAGAGGCTATGCCTATCTGGCGGCGCGGTCGGCAGAGCAGAACGCCGATGCGACGGCGGTGCTGCGCTATCTGGAGCAGGCGCTGCACTATCTGCGCGATGTGCAGGGGATGCTCGCCGAACATACGGCCGCGACCGCGCAGCCGCCGCCGGCGGATTCCGCTGCCCCGGTGACGCCCATGCCCTGGCAGGCGTTCCTCGCCACGCGCCAGCCGGCGGATGCCCGGCGACTGGCCGCGGCGCTCACCGATGCCGTGTACTACGCGCGGCACACGGCCGAGGCGATCACCGGAGATGGTGAGTACGCCTGGCTGCTGCGCCGGCTCGGCGATACCATGGCCTGTCTGGCGCTGGCGCGGCGGCTGAGCGCCTTGCTGCTCTTCGTGTAGCCCGTGGCCTATCCCTGACGGCTTCGCTGTCTGTCCCTTCCCTACAGGGGAAGGGTTGGTTCGAGGACATCCGATCTTCCTCAGAGAATCTCTTCCTCATGTGTCCATGTGTCATGAGGGGAGGGGCAGCCGCGCGGTTGGCCAGATCGCCAGGGAGCGGCGATGTCAGAACACGGCAGCTGCAGGTGATGTGGTTGCCATGCGACGGCAAGCCGGAGAGAATTGACCGGACGCCTGCCGTCCGCCGAGGTACCGAGCATGACGCGCACCCCGCGACGCATCCTGGTGCTGGACAACGATGGCCCCGTGCGGCAGTTTTTGGCTGACTTGCTGACGGAGGAAGGGCACCGCGTGGAGACGGCCGCGTCGGTGTCTGCCGTGTATGAGCTGATGGGACGCTGGCAGCCGGATCTGCTGATTACCGACCTCTCCGTCTGGCCCGTGGCACCACCTGATCTGCCGGCGCTGCTGGCCGCCGATGCGCGCTTCCGCGACTTGCCCGTCGTGATCTGTACGGCGGCGCTGCTGCTCGCGCCGGAGACGCTGCTCGCACACGCGCCCGGCCTCGAAGTGGTGATCAAGCCCTTCGATGTCGAGGATCTGCTGGCCGCGATCGACCGGCTCGTGGCGCGGCGCGGCGAGATCGACCCGAGCGGCGGCGCCGCCGATTAGAGCGGCGATCGCGGCGCTGGGCGCTGCGGCGGCCGCTACGGCCCGCCAGTGACGGATTCGGTGACTTTGCCGGTGCCGCTACAGGTCTGGACGCTGGCCACCTTGCCGCTGCCGTTGCAAACACGGCAGGTATTCTCGCCCGCGCCCGGCGGGCGGCCAAGCCTACCGCCGGCCAGCCGCGCGGGCGTTGCTGGACGCGGCGCCGGGGGCCGTGCACAACCTGCACTTGGCGCCGCCGATGTTGAATGCGGCCCAGCGCCGCGCACACCAGCTACTCACCGTACACGTAGTAGACCGCGCCGTCCTCTTCCTTCACCGGCAGCCGGATCAGCCGCGTGTCCAGCCTGGCGGGACCGCACTCGGCCTTGCCGCTGCCGGCGGCGAAACAGGCGCCGTGCCATTGGCAGCGCAGCCGCTCTCCCTCCAGCGCCAGCGGTCCGCCCAGGTGCGAGCAGACGTTCAGATAGACCTGCACTCGTTCCTGCTCGCGGAAGAGAATGGCAGGCCGGCCGAAGAAATCGACCTCCGTCAGCGCCGCCTCCCGCACCTCCGCCGCATCCGCCAGCTTGACCTTCATCTCGCCACTCCTCGCATGGCCCGACGCCTCACTCGCAGCCTGGCCTCAGATTGCTGCGCGTGCACCGATTGCATATGTAACTACATGGAGTATATAACCGGATGATTTCCAATGCAATAGTCAACCAGAGAAGAAGATCACGCTGCGGGTTCCGCTTCCGCCTTAGCCCTGCGCCGGTTCGCCGCGCTTCTGCAGGGGCGCCCGCCGTGCGCCCTTCATGACACATAACGTGCAGCCGCGATCGCTCCGCGGGATGGCTGCGTCGCGTACCGGCAACCGCAGCGTCCTGCTCAGCGCTGCATTGCCTGTAGAATCGGCCTTAAGCAGATGAAGGCGAGCATGACATGAAGGCGAAATCAACCCACGCCGACCCCCAACCGGCGATCGTTACGCCGGATTCCCAGGAGATCCTGACCGTCGATCAGATCACCGAGCAGTATCCCGGCGAATGGATCCTCCTGCAGATCACGGAGAGCGTGAGCGGCTGGCCCGAGGCCGGAATCATCGTGGTTCGCGGCCCGACGCGAGACAGCATTCAAGAGCCGGCGTTGGCGGTCTTGCGCGCGGCCGTGGGCTCGTCACGCCGGCACCATCTCTTCAACGCAGTCCCCCTCTATCGTTCGTGGGACGAATGGCGAGCAACGCTGGATGCAGATTGGCGGCCGAGGAGAAGCGGTGGCAGGCGCAAACGATGAGATCACCATTCAGGGAAGGGTTCATCGCTTCGGCTGGCTTGTACTTCCGATCATCGCCGGTGAATTCCTCTCGATCGCCTTCGTTCTCGATACCAGCTACCCGATCACCAGAATCAGCACACGGACGCACACGCTGCTCGAAGCGTTCGGGCTGATCACGCCAGTCTCCGGCAGGACGATGCGCATCCACGGGTTGCACACGGAGGAGCATGCTCTGCCGGATATCGATGTTCGCGTTAGCCAGGTCGTATCGCGGCTCGGTCTTGAGGCGATGCTCGGCCTGAACTTCCTGGCGCTGTTTACGGAAGTCTGCTTCCAACGCCCCTCCGTCGTGCTCACCCTGCGGCGCTGAATGCGCTCTCGCTCAACCCTTCACCACGCCCAGCGGCCGCAGTTGCGCCACCATGCGGGCGATGCCTGCCTCCTGCACCGTAAGCACGACCTCGCGCGCGTCCTTGTACGCCTCGCTCGCCTCTTCGGCCAGGTCGGCGCGGTTCGCCGCGCGCACCAGCACGCCCTCGGCCTGCATGCGCTGCGCGATGTCCACGCCCGCAAGGCTGCGCCTCGCCGCGCCGCGGCTGAGCACGCGTCCGGCGCCATGGCAGCACGAGCCGAACGTCTCCGCCATCGCCCCCGGCAGCCCGGCGCAAACGTAGGAGTAACGGCCCATATCGCCCGGCACCAACACCGGCTGCCCCACGCCGCGATACGGCTCCGGCAGCTCGGGATGGCCGGCCGGGAAGGCGCGCGTGGCGCCCTTGCGATGCACGCACAGCTCCTGCTCTTCCCCGTCGACCGTGTGCCGCTCGATCTTCACAATGTTGTGCGAGACGTCGTAGACCACCGGCAGCGCGGCGTCGGGGTCGCGCACGCCGAGCACGCGGCCGAAGGCGCGCCGCACCGCGCCTGTGATCGCCTGGCGGTTTGCCCAGGCGAAGTTCGCCGCCGCGGCCATCGCGCCCAGATACTCGCGGCCCTCCTGCGATCGCACCGGCACGCAGGCGAGCTGCGCGTCCGGCACGTCAATGCCGTACTGCTGCATTGCGCCCTGCATCAGGTCCAAAAAGTCCTGGCAGACCTGGTGCCCCAGCCCGCGCGAGCCCGTGTGCAGCATCACCACGACTTGCCCGCGCCCTTCGAGCCCGTAGGCCGCGGCCGCTTCCTCATCTAAGATGCGGTCCACCGCCTGCACTTCGAGGAAGTGGTTGCCCGAGCCGAGCGTACCAAGCTGCGGCAGGCCGCGCTTGCGTGCCCGCTCGCTGACCAGGGCCGGTTCAGGGTCGGGCAGGGCGCCGTTCGATTCGAGAAACGCGAGGTCGGCCTCGCTGCCATGGCCCATCTGCACAGCCCGCGCGGCGCCCTCCCAGAGCACGCCTTCCTGATCGTTGGCGGAGATCGCCTTCGTGCCGGTGCCGGCGCCCGCGGGCACATCGCGCGCGAGCTGGTCCAGCAGCTCACCCAGGCGTGACTCGATCTCGTGGCGGCGCAGATTCGTGCGCAGCAGCCGCACGCCGCAGTTGATGTCGAAGCCGACGCCGCCCGGCGAGACGACGCCGTCGCTTACGCGCGTGGCTGCCACGCCGCCAATCGGGAAGCCGTAGCCCTGGTGGATGTCCGGCATCGCCAGCGAGGCGCCGACGATGCCCGGCAGCGTGGCCACACCGGCGACCTGGCCCAGCGACTCGTCCTGCGCGATCAGCGCGATCAGCTTCTCGTTGGCGTAGATGCGGCCGGGCACGCGCATGCCCGGCACGGCGTCGGCAGGCAGCTCCCAGCGCACGTCGTCGATGCGGCGCAGCACGCGAACCCAGTCGCGCGGCGCCTTCGCTGCGTTCTTTGCTGACTTCGCCATGTCTATCCCTTTTCTCACTGCGTCTGCGTCTGAGCCTATCGTCTTGCAATCGATAGGGCACCAGCGGGGCGCCTAACCCTGACCTGGCTTCAGCCAGGTCAGGGTTAGGCGCCCCGCTAAATGTCCAGAATCACGCGTACTTCGCTGCGCTTCGGTCCGATCTCGACCGCGAGCTGGTGATAGGTCACGGCCTTTACCGCCGTGCCGCCCGCCTCGTCCATGCTGGCGAGCACGATGCCGCCGAGTGTGGCCGCGATGCGTGGCGGCGCGCATTCGTGCACGGCGATCGTGCGTGGCACAAAGCGCTCGACCTCGAACAAATAGAGCAACTCGGCCAGCCAGTTCACCAGCAACGCTTGCCAGGTCGTGCCCTCGGCGCTGGCCGTGCGTACGACCGGCTCACCGCGACCGGTCCACGCCGTGGGGTCCGCATCGAGCACGATCGCAAAGAGCCCGCGCGCCGCCTGCGCGAACGCCGCCGCGGCATCCGGCCCCCAGGCGCGCACGCCCACATCCGCCGTGTGGTCGAGCAGCGCATAGCCCGCGGTGGGCGTGGCCCTCACTCCCCCGTCCCCTCTCTCCCATACACCGATCTTTGGGAGATCTGCCGCTCACCATGAGCGTATGGGAGAGAGGGGCGATCCCGGGATGCAGCGATCGATGCGGCATCGGGTTCGTCAGGCATGATCGATCGCGGCTGCGGCATCATGTGTCATGAGGGGCCGTTCGTGAACGGCCCCTGCCGCGCCTGGGAGCCCGACGCCCTTCGTATCAGCACCGCAGGATCGCCCCTTCTCTCCCATACGCTCGTGGTGAGCGGCAGATCTCCCGCAGCCTGTGCATGGGAGAGAAGGGGTCGGGGATTATGAGGGCTCCCCGCCCCGCCGGCTACGCCGTCACGCCCGCCGCGGTGCGCTGCCGCACGAACGTGCCGATACTCTCCAGCGCCTGGCGCGACTCGGGCAGCTCCGGTCCCATTTGCTGGAAGACGTGGAAGCACTCGTCGTACTCTTCCACCGTTACCTGCACGCCCGCGGCCTTCGCACGCTCGGCCGCGCGGCGCGTGTCGTCCAGCAGCGTCTCGGCCGTGCCCACCTGCAGCAGCAGCGGCGGCAGCCCTTTGAGGTCGGCGTAGATCGGCGATGCCAGCGGGTGTTTGTTGTCGGCGCCATTCAGATAGGTGCCGGACATTTGCGTCAGCATCTCGCCGGTGACGATCGGGTCCACGTCGGCCTTGGTCTGGATCGTGCCGCCCGTCTGCGCCAGGTCGGCCCAGGCGGAGAGTGGGATGCCGCCGGCCGGCAGCCGCTCGCCCGCGTCGCGCAGGGCAATCAGCGTCGCCAGCGTGAGACCGCCACCCGCCGAGTCGCCGGAGATCACGATCTTGGAAGGCTCGACGCCCTGCGCCAGCAGGAAGCGATACGCCTTGACGGCATCATCCACCGCCGCCGGGAAGGCGTTTTCCGGCGCCAGCCGGTAGTTGATCAGCAGCACGCGGGCGCCAGCGGCGCGGGCGATACGCGAACACAGCTCGCGGTGGCTGGTCGGCGAGCCGATCACGTAGCCGCCGCCGTGCAGATAGAGCACGACTGAACTGCCGGCGTTGGGCGTCGATATCCACTCGGATGGCACGCCGTTGGCGCTCACTTCTCGCACCGTCACGTCGGCGGCGAGCGGCGTCTGCGTGCCCACGCTGTCGTACCAGGCGCGCATGCCGGGCAGATCGAGCTCTCCGAGCGCCCCTGCCTGCTCGCGGATCTGCGCCGTCAACGCCTTCAATGCCTCGCTCGCCATGACCCCTCTCCTCTGCGCCGCTTGTACGCGCCGGCCCGCACCGGCAGAACGTGGCGGATCGTATACCCGGCTGCCGGCGATGTCCACCCACGTATGGATCGTTTGCTGGCCGGGCAAGCGGAGGCGCGGTCTGCCGGCTATCGACCCAGGCGCCGATCACGATGTGGAGACGGTGCTTCGCGCGGTGGGTCGCGTGTAGGCAGGCGCATGATCGGTGTGATAAGACGGGCATAGAAACCCATCGAGGGTGAATCCATCTGCTTTTGCCGAACGGAGGCTCGCGATGACCACCACAACAGCGCCAGATGCCAGCGCGGTTGACACCGGCAAGCGGTACTTCATCGTTTCGGCCGACTGCCACGTGGCCGAGCCGCCGGACCTGTGGGAGACGCACATCGACGCGCGCTTCCGCTCGCGCCTGCCGCGCATCGAAGTCGACGCCTCCGGTCAGAAGTGGTCTGTGGTCGAAGGCCATCGTCCGGTGCGCGTGCGCGATCTGCAGCTCGAAGGCGAGGATCTGGAGCGCTCCAAGGCCGGCAGCCGCGACCCGGAGGAGCGCGTCCGCGACCACGCCCGCGACGGCATCGACGCCGAGGTGATCTACCCCAACCGCGGTCTGCAGATGTGGGCCTCGCCCGATGCGCAGATGCAGGCCGCGATGTGCCGCGTCTGGAACGACTGGGCGATCGAGCTGTTCCGCGGCTACGAGCAGCGCATGGCACCCGTGGCTGCCGTCGCGCCTGCTGATGTTGACGGCGCCGTAGCGGAAGTCGAGCGCGTGGCCAGGCTGGGCTATCGCGGCGTCTTCCTGCCGGTGCAGCCGCTCGGTACCGCGCCGCCGACCGAGCGCCGCCTCGGCTACCATCTGCCGCAGTTCGAGCCGCTGTGGGCGGCGATTGCGGAGACGGGCATGCCGATCAGCTTCCATGTCGGCACCGGCAAAGACCCGCGCACGGCCAGCGGCAACGGCGGCGCCGTGATCAACTACGTCGTGCATGCGCTTTCCACCGCGATCGAGCCGGTGGTGCAGCTCTGCTCGTCGGGCGTGCTGGAGCGGCATCCCGGGTTGCGCTTCGTCACGGTTGAGGCGGGCATCGGCTGGCTCGCCTGGACGCTGTGGGCGGCGGACGAAGGCTACAAGAAGCACCACTGGGCCGTCTCGCCGAAGCTGCCCATGCTGCCGAGCGAGTACTTCAAGCGCCAGGGCTGGGCCACGTTCGGCGATGACCCGATGGGCATCGAGACGATGCCGTACTTCGGCGGCGCCGATAAGATCCTGTGGGGCAACGACTATCCGCACCACGAAGGCACCTGGCCGCACTCGGCCGATGTCATCGAGCGCACGATGGGCCGCCTGCCGCTGGCCGACCGGCGCAAGATCCTCGGCCTCAACGCGGCGCAGCTCTACGGCTTCGAGGTGCCGCGAGAATTTCAGATCGCGTAGGCGCGGCGGTCGGCCCTCATTCCCCTTCCCCTTTCTCCCAATCGTTCACATCGCGCAGAGCGCGATCTGGGATGGAGAAAGGGGCGATCGTGCGCAGCACGACTCGGGCGGCGCCGGGTTAGCCGTGCCGGCCACGGATCGCCTTACGCCGGATCGCCCCTCGCCCAGGATTGGGAGAGGGGACGGGGGTGAGGGCGAGGGCCGACCGCAGCTACACCCTCCACCCTACACGTCGAGGTTCTTCACCTGCGCGCTGTGCGACTGGATGAAGCGCTTGCGGTGCTGTACATCGTCGCCCATCAGCTCGGAGAAGAGCCGGTCGGCTTCGCCTGCGCTCTCAATGTCGACCTTGAGCATTGTCCGGCGCTCCGGGTCCATCGTCGTCTCCCAGAGCTGCTGCGGGTTCATCTCGCCCAGACCCTTGTAGCGCTGGATGCCCGGCTGGCGGTTGTCCTTCAGCTTGCCGACGTAATCGTCCTTCTCCTTGTCGCTGTAGACGTACACGGCGTTGCGGCCGTGTGTGATCTTGTACAGCGGCGGCTGCGCGATGTAGAGATGGCCCGCGTCGATCACCTCTTTCATGTTGCGGAAGAAGAAGGTGAGCAGCAGTGTGCGGATGTGGGCGCCGTCGACATCCGCGTCGGTGTTGTGCGCGCACAGGCCGCCCGTGCCGGCAACGAAATTTTCGTCGCCGGCAACCGAAAAGTCGTAAACGTATTCGCCAACCGGCTCGATTTCCTCGGCGGCAACGACTTCAAGGCCGATCAGGTCGTCGCTGATTGGCGTCCACGCCGAACGCTTCCGTGACGGCCGTGCAAGATGCGCCCGCAGCCGATCGGCGCCGGCGTGCCGTCCCCACACCGCTTGCAACGCTGCCAACTGCTCTTTGCCGCAGATGGTGATCGTATAGTACGGATAGCGCGTCTCGATCAAGGCATTTACGCCGGGGCGTTGGGTGCTGTGCGAGGCGACGATGCCGAGCTGGCTCAGGAGATAAAGCAGATCGTCCTTCAGGCCGGTGGAATTTGTCGTCAGCGAGAGCTTGCTGTCCGAGAGCGTTCCGTCTCCCAGGAAGTACGCTTCGAGGAAAGTTCGCTGCAACTCCTCACTCAGGCTGAACACGAAGCCGGGCAGCCGCTTTTCGTGGGCGCGCGTGCCAAGCCCCCAGGCACGAAGCAGTCGCGCTGCGGGAACGCTGTGGAAGTACAGCTTGATGCCCGCGCTGTCCGGATCGTCGTAGCGACGCGGTTGCTCTCCGAACACCGCTTCGATCGCCGCGCTGATCTCGGGGATGAAGCACTCGTCCTTCGTGCCGAGATTAATGCTGATCTGGTGGGCGCTGAGCGAGCCCTCCGCAACGAACCAGCCGAGGAAGCGGAGCAACTCCGGGGTTATCGGCAGAAAACGGTCGAACGCCTTGTGCTGGTGGGCTCGCGGGGCGAGCCGCACCGCGGCCCCCAGGCGACCGATCTCGTCCGCCGTGAACGCATCGAGGGGCTTGCAGGCGCTGACCGAGCGCCAGCGGGCGTGCTTGCTCGAATCGTCCTGATGCAGCCGCTCCTCAATCTTCGACGGAATCAGCACGTATGGCACGGTGGGTTCGCCGCCGACGACGCGCCGATAGCCTTCGAAGTGCGAGAGCAACGGCCGGTTGACGCCGCGCTCCCAGTGGCTGATCGTGATCGGCTGGCGCACGCCGATGGCCGCGGCCACCTGCTGCTGGGAAAGGCCGATAGCGCTGCGACGCGCCGCCAGTTCCGCCCAGTTCTCTGCCGAGAGCGCAACGCGCGGCTCATCCCAGAGCTCAGGTCTGGCAACTCTGCCGAGCACGCGCTGGGCCGCCACGCGCCGCACATCCTCACCCATGACGTAGAGCGCGTCCGTTTGGCCCATCTCACGGAGCGTGGCAAGGACATCGATGCGCTCAGCGGCCGGCTCCGGCCGCGGCAGGCGGCGCGGCGCGACCACAAGGTCGCCGGGCCGGATCTCGTCGCCTTTCTTCAGCAGAACCTGACCGTCGGCGTAGACAAAGACGCTGTGCGAGGCAGTGACCTTGATCGAGCGGTTGTAGCGGGTGGTGATCCGGAACATCGGCTCTTCATGCGCGTGGCGGATGACGGCCTTCAGCGGCCGGAAGCGCGTAGCGTTGGTTGCCGGGTCGAAGCTGACGACCTGATAGCGGCCGACATCTCCGCCTTCTTCCAGGCGTCGGTCGATGAAGTCGCCAATCGAGACGAGTTGTGTTTGCCCCCGATCGTCGCGCACCAGCGTCGGCTCATCGCCCGCCACACTCATGATCACGATGCGGTGGTAGCGCAGCTTTTCGAGCTTGACCTCGGTGCCGTAGCCGCAGCCGAGCGCGGTGATCAGGGCGCGGATCTCTTCGTGCGCCAGCATCTTGTCCACGCGCGCCCGCTCGACGTTGAGGATCTTGCCGCGCAAGGGCAGGATCGCCTGGGTGCGGCGGTCGCGGCCGTTCTTGGCGCTGCCGCCGGCCGAGTCGCCCTCGACCAGATAGATCTCGCAGAACTCGGGATTGCGTTCGGAGCAGTCGGCCAGCTTGCCGGGCAGCATCGTGCCTTCGAGCGCACCCTTGCGGATCACGGTCTCACGCGCGTGCTGCGCGGCGATGCGCGCCCGCTGCGAGGTCAGGCACTTCTCGATCACCCGCTTGGTCTCGGCCGGGTGCTCTTCGAGGAACTGGATCAGCCCCTCGGTGACGACGGAGCGGGTGATGCCTTCGACCTCGGCGTTGCCGAGCTTGCCCTTGGTCTGCCCTTCGAACTGCGGCTCGGCGAGTTTGACGGAGATCACGGCGACGATGCCCTCGCGCACGTCGTCGCCAGAGAGGGCCGACTCGTTCTCCTTGAGCAGCTTCGCCTTGCGCGCGTGGTCGTTGAGGGCGCGGGTCAGCGCCGTGCGAAAGCCGGTCAGGTGCGTGCCGCCGTCCACGGTGTTGATCGTGTTGGCGAAGGTCAGGCACGACTCGCTGAAGCCGGTGTTGTACTGGATCGCGACCTCGACCGCGACGCCGTCACGCTCTTTATCGATGTAGATCGGCGTCTTGTTGATCACTTCGCGGTCGGCGTTGAGGTGCCGCACGAAGCTCTGGATGCCGCCCTCGAAGTAGAAGTTGACCTCGCGGTCCGTGCGCTCGTCTGCGAGGCGAATCCACAGGCCCTTGGTGAGATAGGCCATCTCGCGGAAGCGCTGGGCGAGCGTGTCGAAGTCGTAGCCGGCGACGCCATCGGCCGTCTTGAAGATCTCGGCGTCGGCGATCCAGGCGGTGGTCGTGCCGGTGCTGTCGCCCTCGGCCATTTTGCGCACGGGCTTCGCGTCGCCGGCCGGAATGCCTTTGCGGTACTCCTGCCGCCAGACCTTGCCCTCGCGCCGTACCTCGACCCAGAGCTGCGTCGAGAGCGCGTTGACCACGGAGGCGCCGACGCCGTGCAGACCGCCGGAGACCTTGTAGCCGCCGCCGCCGAACTTGCCGCCGGCGTGCAGCACGGTCATCACGGTTTCCAGCGCGGAGCGGCCCGTCTTGGCGTGTTTATCCACGGGAATGCCGCGGCCGTTGTCGGAAACCACCACCCAGCCGTCGGCCTTGAGCACGATGTCGATGCGGTCGCCGTAGCCGGCCATCGCCTCGTCGGTGCTGTTGTCGACGATCTCGTAGACCAGGTGGTGCAGGCCGCGGTGGTCCGTGCTGCCGATATACATGCCGGGGCGGCGGCGCACGGCCTCCAGCCCTTCCAACACCTGGATGTTGGAAGCATCGTATTTGCCGTTTACGGCGCCCGGACGGGTCAACTGATCAACCATACGCTCGCTCTCGTTCCCACGACTGTGGAGTGTGGTCGCCATGCGGCACCCGCGGAGATAACTGCTCCTCAGTAGTATCGGTGAGGAACCGCACGATCCACCGGGGTGTCACGGGGCGCAATAGCCGGAGACGCGCAATGCGCCGCCATCTGTAACACAATTATAGCCGATCCGGGGCGGCAAAGGCCAGCGTACGGGACACATATCTAATGTGGCGTCCGTGCGTGGGGGGAGCGGCCGCGCGGCCATCGGCCCTCAATCCCCCTTCCCCTTTCCCCCAATCGTTGACATCGCGCGGAGCGCGATCGGGGATGAGGAAAGGGGCGATCCCGCGTCGGGCGATCCGATCGGGTTGCGGTTAACCGTTTGCTGATCGGAACGCTTCAGGCTGGATCGTCTCCTTCTCCCAGGATTGGGAGAAGGAGAGAAGAGAGGATGAGGGCCGACCGTCATGCCCCCTACAGCAGCCGTTTGAGCGTTCCACCAAAGCCCTCAGGCTCGCACCGGCGCACGACAACATCCGGCGTGCCGTGCCAGGCGGCGCAGTCGCGCAGGGCGGCGGCGATGTCCGCGGCCAGCGCGTCGTCCGGCGCGATCTGCGGCTCCAAATAGAGATTGAAGACCTCGAACACGCCCGCCTTGCGCAGCGCCTTCGCGTCCAGACGGCCGACGATGGCGCCGCGACGCAGGATGGCCAGCGTGAAGTAGCCGTAGCGGCGTTTCGCCGCGGGCACGTAGCACTCCAGCACGTAGTCGAAGCCGAAGGCCGTGCGCAGGCGGGCACGGTGCCAGATGATCGGGTCGAACGGCGTCAGCAGCGCCGTGCGCTCGGGTTGCAGCGCGCCAGCCGCGGCCTGCTCCGCCAGCGGCACGTGCTCCCGCGCGACGTAGACCGGCTGCGGCCAGCCTGCGACCGCGACAGGCACGGCTTCGCCCCCGTCAGCCAGCTCGCCCAGCGCCGCCATGACGCCGGGCTTTGGCAACCGGAAATAGTCCGGCAGCCAGGCAGCAGAGGCCACACCAAGCGCCCGCAGCGCCTTCAGCGTGAGTGAGCGGTAGACCTCGGGCAGCGACGGCGCGGCCGCGTCATCCCACTCCGGCAGCACGCGCTCGCGCAGGTCGTAGAGGCGCTGGAAGCGGTCGCGGCGGGTGATCATCAGCTCCATTGTAGTGTGCAGATAATCGAGCGCCCGCTTCTCCGGCTTCCAGTCCCACCAGCCGCCGCGGCCTGCTCCGTCGCTCTCGAAATCCAGAGCACGCGTGGGGCCGTGCTCGCGCACGCGCGTCAGCACGCGCTCAGCCAGTTCGGCATACTGCTCCAACCAGGCGTCGCTGCGGTGGACGTTGCGCAGCCCCTCCAGGCGCAGGCGCCGAAACAGCGCAAACTCCTCGATCGGCAGGAAGCTGGCCGCGTGCGCCCAGTACTCGAACAGGGCGCCTTCAGCCAGCAGTTCGTCGAGCCAGCCCGGCGCGTAGGCGCCGAGCCGGCTCCAGAGCACGAAGTAGGGACTGCGCGCCACGACGTGGATCGTGTCGATCTGCAAGACACCCATGCGGCGGATGCAGGCCAGCACGTCGGCCTTCGTGGCCGGCCGTTCTGGCTCGCGCAGCAGCCCCTGTGCGGCGAGCAGCAACGCCCGCGCCGCCTCCGCCGACAGGGCGAGCGGCGCATCGGGCGCTGCCTGCCGCCGTTTAGCCATCCGTGGCCACCGTCAGCGACAGCACCGGCGGCAAGAAGTCGGCCAGCATCGTCCACGAATCGCCGCCGTCGCGGCTGGCGAAGATCTGGCCGGTGCTGGTGCCGACGTAGACGCCGGCCGAATCGTGGTCGTCGGTCGCCATCGCGCCGCGGTAGACGCAGAGATAGGCGCTCTCCTGCGGCAGGCCGTTGCGCAGCGGCTCCCAGCTATCACCGCCGTCGCGCGTGCGCCAGATCGTCATCTTGCCGTCGTGGAAGGCGCGGAAGTTATCGGCTACCAGCGGCGCACAGTAGAACGTCCGCGCTTCGCGCGGGTGCGCGGCGGCGGCGAAACCGAACTCGGAGGGCAAACCTGCCGTCACTTCCTGCCAGGTTTGGCCGCCGTCGGCGCTGCGGTAGGCGCCGCAGTGGTTCTGCTGGAAGAGGAAAGTCGGGTCTGCCGGCGAGCGTTCGAGTCGGTGCACGCAGTGGCCGGCCTCGACCGTGGCATCGGGGATGAAGCCGGCGCGCAGGCCGCGATTGGACGCCTGCCAGGTCACGCCGCCATCCTCGCTGCGGAAGACGCCGCCAGCCGAGATCGTGGCGATCAGGCTGTCGGCGTTGCGCGGGTCGAGGCTGACGTTGTGCAGGATCAGGCCGCCGCCGCCGGGCTGCCACATGCCGGCCGCGCGCGTCGGGTGGTCGGTGAGGCCGGGCACGGACTGCCAGCTCTGGCCCCAGTCTTCGGAGCGGAAGAGGGCGGCCGGATCGGCGCCGGCCCAGAGCTCGCCCGGGTGGCCGGCGTGGCCGGGGTGCACGCACCAGGCGGCGGCCACGGTGCGGCCGTCGTCGGCCGGGAAGGCGGGCGATGGCCCCTTCTCGTCCCAGGTCTGGCCGCCGTCGCAGCTACGCGGGAACATCGGCCCCCAGACGGCGTGGTTGGCGGCGGCGTAGACGCGGCGCGGCTCGCGCGGGTCTTCGATCAGGTGGTTGAGGCTCCAGCCCTTCAGCACCGGCTCGTCGGCGTGCCAGCTCGCGCGGCCGTCGCAGGAGGTGAAGCGGAAGCCGCCCTTCTTCGTACCGGCATAAAGGCGTGTTTGGCTCGGCATGCTGTTGCTCCTTCGCTCCTTCATTGGGGAGAGTGGAGAGTGGTGAGTAGTGAGTGGTAAGGCCGGAGAGTCGGACTTTTTCATTACTCACCACTCTCACTCCCGACGTTTACGCGACGACAGATTCCCCGCGTACGGTCGTGCGCACACTGTCCATGTGATTCTGAACGTGGCCGATGGCGGCCAGTTCGACGATTTGGCGCACGGTCAGCGGCGGCCGGCCCGGCGCCAGCTCGCGGCTGCGATCGAGCTGTTCAGGCGTCAGCGCCCGGATCACGCCGGCAAGGTAGACGGTGTTCTCGCGGAAGATGCCGAGCACCTCGTCTTTGCCGATGGCGTTATGCTGCTGTGCGTGCCGGGCGTTGATCGTATGGATGTCCTCGCCGCCGAGCGGGTCGATCTTGCGGATGCCGGCGGTGCGCTCGATCGCGCCGGCGATGAAGCGATGGCCCTCGGCAACGTGGCAGGCGGCGACGCCGACCGGCCAGCCTTCGGCGGCGCAGTTCGCGGTCCACTGCGTATCCGGGATCGCCGCGATCTCGGCCTCGGCGGTGGCCGCGGTTTGCTCGAACTGCCGCGCCAGGGTCTCGGCCTCCGGGTTCATAGAGCACCTCCTTCGCACACCTCTTGATATACCATTACAGCCGTGCGCTGTGTGGATGTTATGATCAGAATCGAACATTTGTTCCATTCTGTCGCCATCCGCCACAGATCGCAAGCCGCAGGCGCTGGTTATTCCGGGACGTTTTGTTGCGGTTCGTACCGCGGCCGGATGCAGCTCAGGAGCCGGAACGCGCACGCGTGGCTGCGAGCGATCATCGCGCCTCCTTTCAGCCCGGCTGGCGGACCGAACTGCGCGTCGCCGCTCGATCGCGGTTTCACCGGAGCTACGGCTGGCGCAGCGAGTCATCGCGAGAGCACGAATGGTGTGAACCAGCGCAGACCGGCGTGCAAGGTTCGCCTCAAGTTCCGCCGCGGCGCGGGCCGGGCGGGGCGCCTAACCCTGCTTTCGCAGGCGAAACCTGTTCCTTCCCGAAACTGGAAGGGTTTGGGTTTCGAGGACCGCGAGCGCAAGGGAGACAATCGCTACGCGAGTCCCACGAGGACACCCCTGCTCGCCGCCGTCGCATGGTGTCTGGAGCGCTCCAGAAGTCCCTTCCCGAGCCGGGAAGGGACAGACTTCGCTTCAGCGAAGTCAGGGTTAGGTGCCCCGCGCGGCCGCCGGCGCCCGGTTGGTCTCTCAGCCAGACGTGGCGAGCGCCTCCGCCGCGGCGGCGAAGCGCGTCAGGTCGTCCATTTTGGCGAAGGCATAGGGCAGGAACTGCTCCGCGGGCACGCTGCCCAGCGTGCGGCCGTGCGTGAAGGTGTCGCCCTCGCTCCAGACGGCGCCGAGCACGCGCCGCACGGGAATGTCGGCCACCGGGTCGTGCGGGCTGGCGGCGAAACGGATCGCGCCGGCGCCGCGCATGGCGTTGCGGACCGTCGATTCCGTGCGTACGCAGACGAGCAGCGGGTCGTGGTCAAGGCCGCTGCCGTCGGCGGCGATCGTGTACTTGAAATAGAAGTTGTTCACCTCGGAGTCGGCGTCGGGCACGGCTTCGCTCAGCTCGGCGTCCAGCACGATGTAGGCGATGTCGTGGCGCGTGACCGTGCCGCGGGCGTGGGCGCCGTCGCGTTCCAGCGCGACCGCGGCGAGCTTCTTGGGCTCGGCGTACAGCTCACGGCCGTAGATCACGGCGGTGTCGGTGCTCATCGGCATGGTGATGCAGTACTGGCCGTCGAGATCGCCGTAGCGGCAGCGCACGGTGATCGCGCCGCCGTCGAACGGCCCGACGCAGTTGGAGGCGCGGAACGAGCTGATGCCAACCGCGGCGAGCGGACGATCGGCCGGCACCAGCGGCGGCGGCAACACGGCGCGCACGAACTCCGGGTCGGTCTCGAACTGGATCGAGAGCCCGTGCCGGCCAAGAAACGCCGGCTCGGCGTGCAGCCGCAGCAGGCTGCGGATTTCGTCGGCGGACTTCACGTAGCGCGTCATCGCGTTGTCTCCTCCAGCGTTCGATCGCCGCCATGTCGCGACGTAGCGGCGATCGGCGGGTCGTGCGTCTCTGCTGCCTTTCTACCATTGCCCGCTGCCCCTGCCTACTGTTTACCGCCCTTGCGCCGGAACCGGTCTGGCGCGGGCGTTGTATGAAGAGTGCATGCACCCCGGCGGAGGCCGGTCCACTGGAGGAGAGCGAGCTCGTCGAGCGGGCGCGCGGCGGCGATGCGGCGGCCTACGAGACGCTGGTGCGGCGCTACGAAGCGCTGGCGTTCCGCGTCGCGTTCGTCATTCTGAGCGACGCCGGCGAGGCCGAGGACGCCGCGCAGGAGGCGTTCCTGAAGGCGTGGCAGGCGTTGCCGCGCTTCCGTGGCGGCGCGCCCGTGCGGCCCTGGCTGCTGCGCATCGTCGCCAACGAGGCGCGCAACCGCCGCACCGCCGCGGGCCGGCGTGGCCGCCTCGCGCTGCGCACCACGGCGGATCGAGTCTCGACGATACGTCGCCGGCTCCCGAGGCGGCCGCCCTGGCGCTGGAGCGGCGTACCGACCTCGTGCGCGCCCTCAACGCCCTGCGTCTGGAGGATCGGCTGGTGATCGCCCACCGCTATCTGTTCGAGCTGTCGGAAGCCGAGACGGCGCAGGCGCTCGGCTGCCCGCGCGGCACGGTGAAGTCACGGCTGTCGCGGGCGCTGGGCCGGCTGCGCGCCCTGCTTGGCGCGGAAAACGGCGTGGAGGCGGCCGATGACTGAGCGCCGCCGGCAGCCGACGGACGCCGAGCTCGAGCGCGCCCTGCGCCATCTGGCCGGTGCGCTCGACTTTCCGCCGGCGCCGCCGCTCGCGGCGCGGGTACGCGGCCGGCTGCGCGAGCGGCCGCAGCAGCGCCGCGTGCGGCCGTACTGGCGGCCGCGCCCGGCGGCTGGCTGGCTCGCCGGCGCTGCGGTGCTGTTCGTCGCGCTGCTGGCCGGGCTCGTGCTGCTGCTCTCGCCCTCCACGCGCAGCGCCGTGGCCGGCCGGCTCGGCCTGCGCGGCGTGCATATCAGCGTCGTGCCCACGCTGCCGCCGCTGCCGGCGCACACGGCCACGCCGTCCAACTCGCCGGCCCCATCGACTTCACCCGCGCCAACGGCGACGCCGACCACGACCGCCGAGGCGCTGCAGCTTGGCGAGCCCGCCACGCTGGCGGCGGCGCAGGCGGCGGCCGGGTTCCACGTGCTCGTACCGGACGCGCTCGGCGCTCCCGACGCCGTCTACTTCGATTCCGGTGTGCCGGGCGGCGCGGTCACGCTGCTCTACGGGCCGCGTGCCGATCTGCCGCAGAGCGCGACGCCCGGTGTCGGCCTGCTGCTGACCGAGTTTCGCGGCAACATCGAGCCCGCGTTCTTCGGCAAGGGCGTCGGGCCAGGTACGACGCTGACTCCCGTGACCGTTGGCGGCGCAGCGGGCTGGTGGCTCGAAGGGGCGCCGCACATCGTCTTCTACCGCGCGCCGGATGGGCAGGTGCGGCAGGACCGCATCCGCCTGGCGGGCAATACGCTGCTCTGGGAGCACGGCGCGCTGACGCTGCGGCTCGAAGCGCAGCTTGCGCAGGACGAGGCGCTGCGCATCGCCGAATCGGCGCGCTGAGGCCGCGGCGGGAACCGATCCGGGCCGCGCGTTGTAAAGCAAGCAAAGGGGGCGACCATGCGTACGTCTCGCCTGCTGCACGTTTTGCTGCTTGCCGCCGCGACCACTTGCCTCGCCTGCGGCGCCGCTGCGACAGCGCACCATCCTGCATCCTCGGTTGCATCGTCTTCCCCGGCGCAGACGGCGACGCCCGCGGGCAAGGCTGCGCAAACGCCGTTGCCGGTCGGAGAAAAGCTCTTCCTCCGTATGCCCGGCAACCCTTCCGGGCGGATCGCCGTGCTGAACGCCGCCGGCGGCGCAGTCGAGCGCGAGCTGCCGGATGGTGTGCCGTCGCCCGACTGGTCCACGCTCTACACCATTGAGCCGGGCGGCGGCACGCCGGCCCAAACCGTGATACGTGCGGTGGACGTGGCCGGTGGCGCCCCCCTGCGCCAGCAGACGATCGACGGCGCGTATGCGCTGCCAGCCGCGGAGCTGGATGGCACGCCGGGCGGCCTCTCGTCGAACGGCCGTTGGCTGGCACTGGTCGATGCCTCGGCAGACGGCTACGCGGCCGGCCGCAGCCAGTTCGTGGTGCTCGACTCGACCTTCGTCATGCCGCCGAAGCGCGTGTCGCTGGACGGCATCTTCTGGTTCGATGCGCTGAGCAACGACGGCGCCTCGCTCTACCTGATCGAGCGCTCCGGCCCGGACGGCTCGCTCGACTACCGTGTGCGCCGCTTTGACCTGGCCGCCGGCGCGCTGGATCCAACGATCGTGGCGGAGAAAGGCGGTCCTGAGCAGATGCGCGGCCTGCGCATCACGGCCGTGGCGGCGCCGGATGGCGACCGGCTTTACAGCCTCTACACGAACGGGCCGGACGGCGCGTTCGTTCACGCGCTGACCCTCTCCGGCCGCTTCGCCATCTGCATCGATCTGCCGAACCCGTCGACGCCCACGCCCGCGGCGGGCTCGCTTGCGCAGGAAGATCGGCGGCTGGCGTGGTCGCTGGCACTCAGCGCCGGCGGCACCATGTTGTATGCGGTGAACAGCGCCAGCGGCCAGGTCGTCGCCGTCGATCTGAACAACAACGCGGTGCGCCGCGCCGTCACACTGAGCGCGAGACCGAAGCGCCCGGGCGGCCCGCTGCAAGCGTTGTGGCAGTGGCTCGCGCCAGCGCCCGCTGCGGCCAAGCAGATCATGCACGGCGGCGCCGCGCTGTCGCCCGACGGCCAAACGCTGTTCGCCGCAACGAACGACGGCGTGCTCGCGATCGATACGGTCACGTTGCAGCCGCGCGCTCACCTGCTGGGCGGACAGGCGATCGCCGGCCTGCGGCTCAGTCCCGACGGCGCCCGCCTCTACGCCCTGCCGGCCGATGGCAGCGCGGTCGTGGTGGTCGATACAGCGCGCGGCAGCCTGCTTGGCCGGCTGCAGACGAGCACGCAGCCGGACCGGATCTGGCAGGTACGCTGAAGCCGCCAGCAATCGTCCCAACCGCGCGCCATCTCAACGCAACGGCCGCACGTGCTCCGGCGCCGCCTCTTTCTCCGCGGGGCGGCCGCCGATCTCGATATCCAACCGCACGCGGTAGTAGCCGTTCTCCATGCGCTCGGCCACGGTGCCGGGCTGCCAGTCCGGCGCCGCGCGCTCGCCGGGCAGGATGCCGGCGCTCACGTCGACCAATACCCGGTCGCCGGCATGAAACTCGGCCATCGGCCCGCCTCCTCGGCTCCGCGCCGCGCTCACACCGGCTTGCCGCCGCGGCCGCCGGGGGCAGTCTGGTCGATCCAGACGCTACGGAAGTTGTTGATGCCGTAGTAGAAGAGGTAGGCGTACAGGTTGTTTGTCGATCCGTGGAGCCAGGGCTGCGTCACCGTGCAGGCCTGCGGCCAGCCGACGTACAGGTAGGTCACCTGGTCGCGGATGCGGGCATCGACCTGCTTCGTCAGGTCCAGCACGCTCGCCGGCGAGGTCGCGGCGCCGAGCTTATCGAGCAGGCCGTCCAGCGTGGCGTCGTTCGCCTGGCCAAGGTTGATGCCGCCTTTCGAGTGCAGAATCGGGTAGGCCAGGCTGTAGGCGTCGTAGCCCGTTGCCGTCGTCTGGGCGATCAGATCCTGGAACGAGTGGTTGAGGCCGTCGTTCGTCTGCGACAGCGCGTCCACGAGGTTGAACTGCAAGTCGACCTTGAGGTTTTGTTTCCACTGCGCCTGGACGGCCTTGTAGGACTGGAACTGCGGCGTGCCTTGCAGTGTGCTCGCGACCTCCAGCTGAATCGAGAAGCCGTTCTCGTGGCCGGCCTCCTTCAGCAGCGCCTGCGCCTGCTGCGGGTTGAACTGGTAGTACGGTCCGTAATCCTTGAGTGCCGGCGGCACCTGCAGGCCCATCAGGTCGAAGGCGAACGGACCGCCGCCCGGCACGCCGGCGCCGCTGAAGACGTTCTGCATCACCGCCTCGCGGTCGAGACCCATCGAGAGCGCCCGGCGGATACGTATATCCTGGAAGAGCGGGTTCTTGTAGTTCCAGAGCATCATCACCGGGAACGTCGCCCAGAGCGCGTTGACCGTCACCAGCGTGTCCGGCCGCCCGGAGAGCACCTCTTTGAGGATGGCGGGGTCCAGGTAGGTGATCGGGTAGTCGTCGGTGGAACCGGCGATGAAGGCCGCGCGCGAGGCCGCATCGGAGGAGAAGTACTGCAGCGTCATCGAGTCCATGAACGGCATCGGCGTGTTCTTGTACTTCTCGGCCATCCACGTCGGGCGCTGCGTGAAGTTCGGGTTGCGCATCGCGATGGCGTGGTCCTGGTACTTGCTCTCCTTGTTGAAGAAGGCGCCGGTGCCGATCGGCTGGCTCTTAAACAGGTCCTGGTTGTCGAAGTGCTCTTTGGCGAAGACCAGATAGTAGGGTCCGGCCGTGATCGCATCGAAGGTGACCTGCGGCTGCTTCATGTCGAAGCGCACCGTGTTCTTATCCGGCGCCGTGATCTTGTCGACGTACTGCAGGCCCTTGTTCCAGATGCTGGTGTCGATATAGCGCTGGAACGAGTAGACTACGTCGTCGGCCGTCAGCTCGCGTCCGTTGACTGGTGCAATATCGTGGAACTTGACGCCCGGCTGGAGCGTGAAGGTCCAGGTGGAGAAGTCGGCGTTGTGCTCGCTCTTTGCGGCCAGGTCCGGCTCGATCGAGCTGCCGTCGAGGTTGATGCCCGCGTGGATGGCGAGCCGCCAGAGCCCCTGCAGGTAGAGCGAGGCGGGCGTGCCGTTCTGCGTTTTCATCAGGTCGTAGTTCGAGGGGATGTTGGCGACCGAGATCGCGCGGCCGCCGGTGGTCAGCGGCGCATCCCAGTTCACGCGCCGCCAGTTGTATTTGTACACGTACGGGAACTGCTCCCACAGCGGATCGACCTGGGCGCTGGCCACACCCTGCTTGTAGGGCGGTGTGCCGGTCGTGTCCTTGAAGGTCGATTGCGGAGCGCCGGTGGGAGCCGGCGTCTGCGGCGTGTAGGCCTGCCCCTTGCCTCCGCCGCTTGCGCCGGCGCTCTTGTTGTTGCTGCTGCCGCTGCAGGCCGCGATGAAGGCCGCCATCGCTGAGCTGCTGCCCAGCGCCAGCAGCGAGGCGCCCTTGAACGTGGCACGGCGCGAGAGCCGCCGCCGCATCAGTTCGCGCCCCTCCACCAGCCGCTGCTCGCGGTACTGTGCCAGATCACGTACTGAGTCGCCCATCGCTCTCTCCTCCGGCCCGCGCCTCGGCGGGCACTACGAACCGCGCAGACGGGGGTCAAGGATGTCGCGCAGCGAATCCCCGAGCAGGTTGTAGGCGAGCACGGCCAGGGTGATCGCGATGCCCGGCGCGAGCACGAGCCACGGCGCCGAGACCATGTAGGTGGCGGCTGAGAGGTTAAGCATGGAACCCCAGTCGGGATAATCGCCGTTAATGAAGCCGAGGAAGCTGAGCACCGCGAGCAGCAGGATGTTGGCGCCGACGTAGGCGGTGGCGAAGACGATGATCAACGGATAAAGATTGGGCATCACGTGCGTCAGCACGATGCGCAGCGGAGAGGCGCCGGTCACGCGCGCGGCCTCCACGAAGGGCTGATCGCGCAGCGCGAGCGTGGCCGAGCGGAACAGCCGCCCGGCCGCGGGGGCGAAGAGCAGCGCGACCGCGGTCACGATCACGATGCGATTGCCCTGGTAGAGCGCGGCCAGCACCAGCAGGATCACCAGGATCGGCAACGCCTGGAAGGCGTCGGTGATGCGCTGGAACACCAGGTCGAACCAGCCGGCGGCGTAGCCGGAGACGACGCCGAACAGCACGGCCAGGGCGACGCCGAACACGGTCGTGGCGAGGCTGAGCGTGAGACTCAGCCGCCCGGCGAACAGCAAGCGGCTGAACACGTCGCGGCCGGATTCGTCCGTGCCGAAGATGTGCGCGGAAGACGGCGCTGTCAGCCGCGGCGCCGTGAAGAGCTGGTCGTAGCCGTACGGCGCAAGCACCGGTGCGAGCAGACAGAGCGCCCAGAGCACGACCAGCAGCGCGAGCGCGGCGGCGCCGAGCGGCTTGCGCCGCGCCAGGGCGAGCAGGCGCGACGGCGCGAGCAGGCCCGGCCGTACGCCGCGCTCGGGCGCGGCCAGGGGTAGGGTCTCACCCTGAGCCGCCGTCGACTTTGCTTCGCCTACCATCGTGATGCCGTCCGGGCCGCCGTCCACGCCGGCGCTCTGCTACGCAAAGCGGATGCGCGGGTCCACCACGCCGTACGTCAGATCCGTCAGCAGGTTTCCGATCACGAGCACGACCGCGAAGATGAGCACGTTGGTCTGCACCTGCGGGTAGTCGCGCTGCAAGATCGAGGTGAGTGTGAGCTGGCCGGCGCCGCGCAGGTTGAAGATCTGCTCGACGACCACGGAGCCGGTGATCACCACCGCGAGCTGGGTGCCGATTACCGTGATCACCGGGATCAAGGCGTTTTTCAGCGAGTGGACCAGCACGATGCGGCGCAGCGCCAGGCCCTTCGCCCGCGCCGTGCGGATGTAATCTTGCCGCAGCACATCGAGAATCGCCGTGCGGGTCAGGCGCATCAGCAGGCCGGCGCTGGCGGCCGCGATTACGAGCGCCGGTGCCACGAACTGCTGCAGGTTGGTGAGCGGTTCGGAGAAGAACGGGTGAGAGCCGCGCGGAAAGGCGTAGCCGAACCAGCGCGAGGCGAAGACGATGATCAGCAGCGCCAGCCAGAAGTTGGGCACGGCCAGCGCAAGGATGGCAAGGACGCGCCCCACATAGTCGAGCGCCGTATCCTGAAACACGCCGGAGAAGGCCCCGATGGGGATGCCGATCAGTACGCTGAAGCAGACGGCGAGCAGCCCCAGCTCGATCGTGACGTTCATGCGCTCGCGGAACTGCTGAAGTGTGTCCTTGTTCGTGAGGAAGCTGCGCTGGAAGTCACCGTGGGCGAGGTGGTTCACCCAGCGGCCGAACTGCGAGGGGATCGACCCGTCGATGCCGAGCTGCTTCTTGAGGGACTGCAGCCGTTCCGGGCTGTACTGCGCACCGGAGAGGCCGGACGACTGGATCTGCGCCGTCAGCGTATCGCCGGGCACCAGCCGCAGCAGGATGAAGGAGAGAAACGCCACCGCGACGAGCGTCGGCAGCATCAAAAGCAGGCGGCGGACGATATAATTGCGCACGTTGCACCCGCTCGGTTGCTACGGGAATGGCTCGCCTGCGGGACTGCGGCTATCTATGCACCACGCACGAGTCCTGTCAAGGCGCGGCGCGGCGATCGGCAGGTTTGCGGGTAGGCCGGCGCCGGCGGCCCAGGGCAATGGAAACGCTCCGCGCGCCTGGAACTCATCCTGGCAAGGAGTCACGCCGAGCGGATCGGGCGCAAATCCGGCGGCTGATTGGCCTTGCCAGGCTGGACCTGCATGATGGTTGCGGAACTGGCTCGCCGGCCAGACTGCGGGCGTCCAGCAACGCGTGGCCCACCGATTTGGAACCGGGGCTCAGCACGTGAAAGAGCGAGATGATGCCCGTCGAACTGTCCGCTGACGAGCGCGCGGCGCTGCGGCCGCTGTTTCGTGACTATCCCTACCTGCATGGCTGCGTGGCGGCCGTGATCGAAGGCGGCATGGGCCGCGCCTACGCCGATGCGCGCGAGGCGCCTGCCGCCGCGCTGCTGGTAATGGACTTCAGCCTCTTCGGCGGTGACGTGGCAGCGCCAGCGGCGGCCGACCTCGTGCGGCTGCTGCAACCGGGCCCCGGCTCTGCGATTGTGCCGAGCGACACGTGGCGCCGGCTGCTGGCGGCGAACTATGCCGGCGAGCTGCGCGACGATCCACGCGAGGCGTTCAAAGCCGGCCGCTTCAATCTGGAGACGCTGCGCCGCTTCCGCGCCGAGTTGACGCCCGGCTTCGAGCTGGTGCGCGTGCAGCCCGAGCAGGTGGCCGCCTTTGCGGAGGTCGAGATCGATCTGGTGCATAACTTCGCCTCGCACGAAGATTTTGCCGCGCACGGCGTCGGCTTCGGCGTGCTGCACGAGGGGCGCTTTGTCGCGGGCTGCTCGTCCTTCGGCATCGGCGGCGGCACGCTGGAGATCGAGATCGACACGCATCCGGACTTCCGCCGGCGTGGTCTGGCGCGGGTCGTCGGCGCGGCGATGGTGCTCTGGTGCCTCGAACAGGGGCTGGAGCCCTGCTGGGACGCGGCCAACCCGATGTCCTCCGCGCTCGCCCGCCAGCTCGGCTTCGTCTCCACCGGCCAGTACACCGCCTACGGCCTGCGCTGAGCCCCTTCTTCACACTCAAAACTACTCAATCTCCCCTCCAACTGACGAAGGCCAGACCTACGCGCTGAATCGGCCAGCTTCAAACGAAGAGCCTCCTCAATTCTCCCTCTCCAGCTTGGCTGGAGAGGGGGTCAGGGGGTGAGGCTACGATCCCGCCACCCGCACCAGCAGCGTCCAGGCATTGAGCACCGAGCGCAGCAGATAGATCAGCAGCGTGGGCACCAGCCAGTACAGCCCGCCGAAGCGCCCGGCGAGCAGGCTGCCGCCCGCCGCGAGCACGGCCAGCGTGGCGAGGTTGAAGGGCAGAATCCGGACCGCCCACTCCAGCCGCTGCCGGCGCCTCAGGCGCCGCACGGTGCGGCTCTGCAGCCGGATGCTCAGCCCAACGAGCACGACGCCGAGCGCCAGCAACTCCACGCCCAGCGCGCGTCGATCCTGCCCCGGAATCAGCACGATCACCGCCAGCAGCACGAGAATCAGCAGGCCGCCCAGCGCCTCGCGCGCCCGAGCCGCGTGCGCCGGGTCGGGCATGATCTGCCGCGGGTTGAGCGAGAGCGCGACGAACAGCAGCCCGAGCAGCGCCGCCGAAGCGCCGGCCACCGTCCCGAACAACGCCTGCCAGGCCTCCGGATGATAGGCGATCGTCATCTGCGCTCCGTTGCCGCTATCGGTATTATCGATCGGCGCGGCAGCATGGCAGTTCTGTGGGTACTTCTACTCTGAGAGGGCAGCAGCGAATGCGGCCCAGCCGGACCGCGCGAGGCCGTCGCCGCCTTCCGCGAACAGCGCAGGCCGGCCTTCCGCAGGCTGCGGGTATTGCGGGTATAAAGAGGAAACCCTGCGCTACCACCCGGCTGGCTTCCGAATCGTTCCGTGTACATCGGCAAGCACGGCTGGCAACTGGGAGGCGCGCAAGTCGGCCGGGTGTATCTGGCGATAGAACGATGCCGTCGCTCGCAGCGTGCGGCTGGCATTTGCCTGTGGGTTGAAGATGCCGGCGGGCAGACCGAATCGTGTCCGGACGATCTCTACAGGAAACCTGAGATCTGAATCGTTGGAGATGATCGCCATCGCCTCGCAGTCTCTGTCGAACGCATCAAGCAGCAGGTAGCTTGCAAGGTTGACGTCTGAGCCCTTTTCCTGCGAGTCGAGAACCTCGACGATGCGCGGCCCATGCTGGGGAGGATGGGCAAGTGGCCTCCGCTTTGTACTCGACAGGTAATGTCCTGTATGGATGCTGAGGTTGGGGATGGTGCGCAGCGCCCGCAGATACGTCTGTTGTCGTTGCCGGCGTCCGGGATCGTTGACCGGATCGCCGGGTCTGGCCGAAATAAAGGCGGTGAAGTAGCGGACGCGCTGAATCGTATCGTTGGAAAGTAGTCGCCCGCTGAGTCTGCGAAGATCGAGCCAACGGTAAGGTGTGCCTTTGAGCGATCCGTAGTACAGATTGAAGCCATCGACATAAACGTTGACGATCATTACTCGCCATACAACAGCAGAGACCGCCCGAAGGCGGCCTCTACCCTGGGGCCGAAGACCCAGGGGGAATACCCTGTAATTCTATACCAGGTAGATGCTGCCTCGTCAATGCTGCGGCTCGCCCGAACGAGGGTCTTTTGATTCTCGGCTGAGCACTGCGCTCATTTGCGGCCGGAACGCGGCAACGCTCCCGACAGGCTCTCCAGCGGTCGGTAGGGGTCGTTCGCGAACGGCCCGTCGCCGCCTTCCGCGAACAGCGCAGGCCGGCCTTCCGCCGGCCGCGCGCCGGCGTCTGATTGCCCGGCGCCGTCCAGAAGATCGGGCTCGCGCTCGCAGCCCGGGCGCGCCCCACGTCGCTACGGCTGGCCCGCTTCCTGCCAGTACTGCAGCCAGTTCTGCGCGATGCGGCGCTGCGCTTCTTGCAGGCTGATCGCGCCGCTGCAGACCTGGTCGTGCAGATAATTCTCGTAGCGGTCCTTCTGGTGAAAGCCCGGTGTTGGCGAGGCGGCCTCCGGCCAGAGGTTGGCGATCTCGTTCGAGCCGCCCAGCTCAAGGCTGACGAGGTGGTCGACTTCGTAGTCGCCGGCCTTGTGATGGGCGATGCCGTACTCGGCGTAGACCTGATCCTTCTCGGCTTGCGGCACGTTGCGCACCGACTTCGCGTAGCCGGGCGTACAGATCTGCGCCTTCGTCACGTTTGGGAAGACGGCGCCGGGTGTGCAGGCGAGGTCCTGCAGCGCACCGTTGATGATGCAGCCCTCCGTCTTCGTGCGCTGCCCCAGCGCCGGCGTCGCAGTGGACGCAATGCCTGTGCTGCCGGGCGTCGCGGAGCTGGCAGTGGACGCGGGCGATGCCACCTGGGTGGCCGCGGGCGGTGTCTTTGAAGCGCCGCTGCTGCTGGCCACAATAAGCACGATCACGATCGCCGCCAGCACGACGACAGCGACGATGCTGGCGAGCTGGGTTGCGCGGCTGTTCATCCGGCACCTCGGCGCTCCTGCAACACGCGCACAAGGCTGGCCTGCTGATCGGAGAGCAGCGCCTGCGCGGCGTTTGCGGTGTCGCTCGTGGTGCGGATCACGATCAGCACGCCGCCGGCGGCAAGGCCGGACCGATAGGTTTCGCGGTCGGCATCCGTCACACCGAGCACCCGCATGCGTTCCAGGGCGGCATCGGGCGTCTGCCGGCCCCAGTCGCCGGGCGTATCGGTGAGGGCCGCGGTGCGGAGCGGGTCGGTCGTGAGGACCGAGATCTGCTGAGGCGAGAAGTCGGCCTCGGCCAGGTTATTGAGCGCGATGTCGGCGTCGCCGTCATTGGGCAGCAGCCCGATCACGATCATAGTGTCGGCCTGCTCCCCCGCGCCGCCGCGCAGCCGCACAAACCATCGGCGTACGTGATCAAACACCGCCGCTCACCGCCTTCGGCGTATCGATACCACGTCGCTCGCGGTCAGTCCATGCGGCGCGACGGCGGCCACGGAGGTCAGCGTCCCTGGAAGGCGCGCGGAGCGCGAGGCTCGTGGTAACCGCACACGGCCGCAGTGCGCTGTTGCTCTCTCCATCCGCTGCCGCCGCCTGATACACTTGTGCTGTAGCGGAGCACTGGCGATGGCGAAGCCTATGAGAGAAGCGGCGACCGGACGATCCGTGCCCGGTATCGAAATCGTCGAGGATCCGGCAGGCGCGCGGGCGCGCGTCAGTGGATCTGGCCTCGACGTTTCCGAAGTTATTCAGGCCTACCGTTCCTGCGGCAAGGATCTTGCCCGGCTCGCCGCGGCGTTCGATTGGCTCACCTCCGCTCAGATCGATGCGGCGTTTCGCTATTATGCACTGTACCCGCAAGAGATTGAGGCGCGGCTGGCAGGCGACGCCAGGCTGAGTCCAGCGGCGATCAAGGCGCGTTACTCCAGGCTGGCCGCCGACGAACTAGCGCGCGGCAGGTAGTCGATCATGTAGGCGGGCATCCCGTTCGGATATGCCATGGCGTAGCGGGCGAGCGCGGCCGCCATCCCGCCAAAGTTGTCGGTCGCCAGCCCTTGCGGAACAAACAGTACGCCCGCGTGCGGACGGGCGTTCTCCATGAATCGCGCGGTCCAGAAATCGAAGTCGCTGTAGTTGCGAGTCACGAGCACGCGGCGTTCCGCCGCCGCGAACGCAAGCTGTTCGTCGTCCCGCAGATCACCCCGGCCAAGTTCGCGTGCCGAGGTCACATCGAGACCAAGCCGGCGCGCGGCGAGTGCGGACTTCGGCGATTGATCCGCGTCCAGGTAGAAGGCTATCCTCATCTGCCCTATCTGGCCTGGCGCAGCGATCACGCTCGGGCACGCCGCTCCGATCCGGCCACGCTTTCACCGCTCGCGCTTCTTACGCCGGCGTGCGTCGATCTCCCGGCCACTCGGCTTACCGTCCCTGAAAGTTGGGCGGGCGCTTTTCGGCGAAGGCGCGCGGGCCTTCTCTGGCGTCCTCGGAGGCGGCGATCAACCGTCCGAAGCCGGCTTCCAGCGCCAGCCCCTGCTCAAGCGTCATGTCCTTGCCGCGCAGCATCGCCTCTTTCGCCCAGCGCACGGCCAACGGGCCGCGCGTGCAGATCGTCTCCGCCAGGCGCAGCGCCAGCGGCATCAACTCCGCGCCTGCTACCAGGCGGCTGACCAGACCCCAGCGGAAGGCGTCCTGCGCCGTGATGCGCTCGGCGGTGAGGATCACGTCCATCGCCACGGCCAGCGGCAGGGCGCGCGGCAGCCGCTGCGTGCCGCCCGCGCCGGGAATCAGCGCCCAGGTGGTTTCCGGCAGACCGAATTGCGCGTGCTCGGCGGCGATGCGGATGTCGCAGGCCAGCGCCATCTCCAGCCCGCCGGCCAGGCAGTAGCCATTAATCGCGGCGATCGTCGGCTTCCACAGCTCGAGACCGCGCGTGTTGCCGCCGAACGGCGCCCGTGCCGCCGCCCGCGCCGCTGTCGACTGCTCGCCACGGCTGGCCCGGGCCGTGGCGACGAGGTCATTGCCCGCGGAGAAAGCCCGCTCGCCCGCGCCGGTCAGGATCGCCACCCAGGCTTCGTTGTCGTCTTTGAAGCGGTTCCAGGCATCTTGCAGCTCGGCGCTGGTTTCCGGGTTGATCGCGTTCATGCGGTCCGGCCGGTTAATCGTGACGATGCGAATGCGCCCGCGCGCCTCGTAGAGGATGTTCTCGTACGTCGTCTGCTCGGTCGTGGTCATGCCGTGCTCCCTGTGTGAGTGTTTCGGTTCGGCGCCCGTTCGCGCCGCCCGCACACCGTTTTCCACGGTAGGGGAGGGAGTGGGGAGAGGGAATAGCTGAGTGCTCGACGCCCAATTCGCATGACAAGTACCGCAGCCTCCCCTCTCCAGCCCTGCTGGAGAGGGGGCCGGGGCCAGAGCGCAGCGCAACCGTCGGAGACTTCAGATGACCGCAGCGCAACCGTCGGAGACCTTGAACGAGGCCACGCTAGCGGCGGCGCGCTCGCTTGCGCCGCGGCGCGGGAGCTGTGGCCCGCCGGCGCGCCGGAAGCGGTGCTGCCTGCTGCTCCGACGCGGCGGCTTGTTCCTCCGCTTCGGCGGGTGGCTCCGGCCCGGCGATACGCAGCGGCGCGCCGGTGAGCGCGGCGATCGCGGCGGCCAACTCGCGCACCTCTGCGAAGCCGCCGCGCGCGAACGGCCGTGGCACGGTCATGCCGGCGATGCGCAGCCGCTTGCCGCTCTGCTTGATCAGCGCCGCCTCCCACTGCACGAACTCTTCGGTGGGCCGGCCGGGAGTGCCCTCGCTTTGGCCCGATTCGGCCACCTCGATCGCGGCGATCTTCCAGAACGGCACCAGTTCAGTCGTGCCGATGCCCATGCCCAAAAACCCCTGTTGCCAGGCGCCCGACTGCTTGGCCTTGTCGAAGACGACGTTTGCGCCGAAGAGGGCGTAGACCAGCGTGATGCCCGCCAGCGGCACGGCCAGCAGGGCGAACAGCAACAGGATCGCCAGCAGCCAGTAGGGCAACGTATCGGCGACGACACCCCACACGATCAGGGCGATGCAGCCGGCGCCGAGCACGAAGCCGAGCAGCGGCGGCACGATCGCCCCGCGCGAGGGCCGCACGTCGATGCGCTCGGCGCGGATCACCGCCCGGCGGCGGTTCAGCTCGATGCGGCGCTTTTCGCCGGGCGTCGGCAAGGGCGACTCCGGCACGGATTCGGCGGACGGTTCCATACTCTCAGTAGGCATCAGCGGCGCTGGAACAGGCAACCCGGCGGGCTGCTAACGCCTCGTCGCGGGCGCTGTCGATCACGATCCAGCGGATACCGAAGCGGTCGTGGCGCTCTCATCCCCGGAAGAGATCCTCCGGCCAGGTCGCCGCGGCAGGGACACGGCGAGCGCGGTACCCGTCAGCGCGGCGATCCAGATCGTGGCCAGCGGCCAGTGCGGGAAGTCCTGGCCGGCCGGCATATCGGTGCGTGGCCACAGCGGCGCGAGCGAGCGGGCGATCGGGATGGTTGTCTTTTGGCCCGCCGCGTACAGATCGAACCAGCGACGCACACCACGCGCGGAGATCGCGAGGCTCAGCACCGCCAACGGCACGAAGAGCGCCCAGAGATATCTGCGCCGGGTCAGGGCGAACGCCAGCGGCAACGCAATCAGCGGCACGAACGCCACCGCGTAGCGCCCGGGATAGCTGTAGCCGATGGTCGCGTTCTCCGTGCCGAGCGTGACGAGATAGAGCCCGATGACGGCCAGCCCGGCCAGCACACCCGGGCCGTAGCGGCGCAGCAGCAGGCCGGTGCCAGCGACGCCGACGAGCTGCACGGGCGCGAAGGGCAGCCAGCCGAAGTCTGGCGAGAAGATCAGCCCCACACTGTGCTGGTAGAAGGCCGCCAACGACCAGTGCTGGCCGCCGCTCGGCGCGTACGCCTGGCGCGGATCGGGCGAGCCATACCAGTACCAGAAGCAGCCGCCAAGCAGCATGATGCTGACGCCGAGCGCCAGCGGCGCCAGCACGCGAAAACCACGCAACACCGCCCAGGCAGTCAACCCGACGGCGAAGGCGAGGAAGCGTGGATGCAGCCAGGGCAGCAGCGCTGGCCCTATGACTACGATCAGCCCATCGAAGACCGTCGTGCGCCGGCGCAAGAGCCGCCGCGTCGTTGCCACGATAATCAGCGCCGCCGGCCCATCGGGATAAATTTGGCTGCTGTAGATCAGTAACGGCAGCAGCAGCGCAGTGACGGCCCATGCCGACCAGAGAACCGTTCGGCGGGCGGGCGTTGCCTCGCGCAGCAAACCGAACAGTTCCTGCGCCAGCCACGCCGATAACACGATCATGAACATGCGCGCCTTGTTGGCTCCCGCTCCCAGACGCACGATCGGCGCCAACAGCAGCGGCAGGCCGGGCGGATGCTGTCCTCTCAAGGCGCCGTCTGTGCGGTAGACGTAGGCATGGGGCTGGATCGTGGGCGCGGGAAAGAAGCGGGAAACATCGTGCGCATAGACGCCGCGCAGGTCAAAGGTGCCGTGGGCGATCGCGTCGGCGTAGAGCAGATAGTGCGGCTCGTCTCCGGTTGGCGTGGCGGTTCGCATCGAGAGGAAGATGAGGAGATAGACCCCAAACGCGAGTATGAACGGCATCAGCGCGATCGCCGGCCGGGGCCAACGCCGGAACGGCAGGGTTCTGCTCTTGCCCGGCGACTGAACTGACGGCGGGGACATCATCGGCGTACCTTCCGCTGCATGGCCTGCAACGTCGGAACCGGGTGGCTTCGCGCAGCGTCTGCTATGAGCCGTGCGGGCCATCGATTGGGCAGCGCGGACGCCCCGCTCAGCGCCGGTCGCCAAGCGCCTCCGCCGGCCGCCAGAGCAGATAGACCAGCGCGGCGATCACAGCGGCCGCCGCGGCCACGGCGAGCGCCGTCTCGCGCAGCGGCAGCGTTTGCCAGAACGGCTTTGCCGCCGGCGCCGCCGGCGTTTGCAGCCGGTCCAGGGTTTCGGCCAGCGCGTTATTGGCGATGATGTCTTCGACGTGCGCGGTGTCTGCGGCCGCGGCCGTGCCGATGTCCCGCAGCAGCTCGGCGGGCGGGATCGGCAGCAGTTGCGCTTTGCCCCCGGCCCGTTCGGGCGGCGCGATCGTGCCCCTGGCCGAGAGCTGGTAGACACCAGCCGGGCCATCGACCAGGCTCCAGACCGCGTTCTGCCCCTGCCCGTCAACGGCGAGGAAGAGCACGTAGCGGCCGCCGCGCACCAGTGCCGGGGCGCTGGCGCAGCTCTGATCGGCCGGATCGCCCAGGTTGTGCAGCAGCACCACCGGACCCGGCGCCAGTCCCTTGATCACGGCGCGGATGCGCATGGTCGCGTCGAAGCCGCCCGCATCGTTCACCGGCTCGCGCAGCACGTCGGCCAGCACGGCCACCGGAGCGCTGCGTGCCACGGCGCCGAGCGGAGGCAAGGCATCGCCACAGGCCGCGCGAGCGCCGTTTGGCGGGCGCAGCAGCGTGGACAACGCGAAGGCGAGGACAAGCGCGGTCAGCAGGCGCGCGAGGCGGCGGACAGCGGTTGAAGACCGGGACACCGGAATCGCTCCGTGGGCGTCAGCGCCGGGCGTGCCGCCGGCGGATGCAGTCGTGCGCTCGTGCAGAAACACTGCGCCCATTATCGCCGAACGGTGTGTCTGAAGCAGCGGACGCCGCGCCGGCGGCGCGCCCTATGCGCCGCGCCGCGTGTACTGGCCGCGCAGAATCGCGCTGAACTCACCGCCGGCGTACCATTCGCTGAGTGCGGCGGCGCGGGCGGCCAGCAGCGGCGCCCCCGCCTGCAGGCTGCGCGCGATCGCGCTGAGCCGCGTGCCAGCCGGCCGCTCAGCGTAGAGGGCGCGCCGCCCTTGCTCGACGAACGCCGGCAGGTTCATCTGGTCGAAGAAGCGCTGGCCACCCGCCGCCTGCTTGAACAGCGCCGAGAGCGCCACGTCCAGCCGGCCGGCAGCCAGCAGCCCGGCGCGGTCGGCGCTGAACTCGGAGAACTGGTCCCAGTCGCGCAGCGGCGCCTCCAGCCCCGTCGTCACCATCGAGCCGACGTTGAGTGTGAAGGTGCCGACCGTATCGCCGATCGCGCCGATCGAGCGGGCCAGCATCTTGTAGGTCACATGGCCGAGCAGGATGTGGCCCAGCTCGCGGCCGAAGGCGAAGATCACCTCGTCGCCGTCCAGCAACTCGACGTAATCCACATCGGTGACGATGAACGGTCGCTCGTGGCCGATGGTCTGCATGGCGCTGTCGTAGCGGCCCAGATACAGCTCGGGCACGCGCACGTCGAGCACGCGCGCCGCGCGATCGAGCAGCGCCCACAGCGCCACGCCCTGGCCGGCGTGGATCTGCACGGCCTGCGCGGCCGTCTCCTGCGCCATCGCCCCTTCGACGCCGAGGTTGAGAAAGCGCGAGTAGACGAAGTCCAGCCCCTTGAGCAGGCGCACCCGCGCCATGCGCTCCGCATCGCGCCGGTCGCGGAAGCTACGCGCGTCGATGCCAGGAAAGCGGTGCTCTGCTGTGTCCCCCGCGGTGGGACGCGCAGCAGTCTCCGGCTCATGCGGCGCGGCGGCGGGCTCGCGCGCGGGGTCGGGCGGCAGCGTCTCTCCGCTGCTCTCCGCGGCCGCAGGCATCGATGCCCCACTGGACGGCGTGCTTGCCTCGCCCATCCGCAGCCCGTCGGCCGGCGTGTATTCGATGCGGCCCAGATCGTCTGGTCGATCCCTCGCCGTCATACGTCCATTCTCCGTACTCCGTGGCTGGATCTCGTGCAGCGCGCCGCGGCGGCAGTCGTCGTGACGCTCAGTCCAGCCGCGATGAGTAGCTGCCGAAGGGCTGCGTCTTCGCCTTGACGAACGGATCGACGACGACGTTCACCACGCTCGGCTTGCCGCTGGCGAAGCTGCGCGCGATCGCCGGGCGGATCTCCTCCGGCTGTTCTACATACTCGCCGTGGCAGCCGAACGCCTCGGCCACCTTGTCGTAGCGCGTCATCAGCAGGTCGCGGCCGGGCACTTTGCGGCCCTGAATCGCGCCGGTCCAGCCGCCGTTGTGCGAGATTACAGCCACGAACGGCAGATTGTGGCGCACGGCCGTGTCCAACTCCTGCACGTTTATGCCGAACGAGCCGTCGCCGCACAGCGCCACGACTTTCCTGCCCGGATTCGCCGCCTGCGCGCCGACGGCGAAAGGCAGACAGACGCCCATGCAGCCGTTCGGCCCCGCGTTCAGCCGCGCCCGCGGCACGTACGACGGAATCGACTGCCGCGCCAGGTTCAAAATCTCGTGCCCGTCTTCGATCAAAATACCGTCGCGCGGCAGGGCGTCGCGCACCTCGCGGCAGACGCGCAGCGGGTGGATCGGCACCTGATCCGTGCCCATCTCGGCCTCGGAGCGGTCGCGGCGGGCAGCGTCGGCTTTGCGCAGCGTCTGCACCCAGGCACTATCGCACCGGCTGGCAAAGCCGTCCAGACCGTCGAGCAGTTGCCGCAGCACCAGCTTTGCATCGCCGACAATGCCGGCGTCGATGCGGCGGTTGTGGCCCAGTTCGGCCGCGTCGGAGTTGATCATCACGAACTTCGCGTCGGGCGCGAAACGCGGCGCCTGGGCGTAGCCGATGATGAAGTTCGGTCGCGTGCCCACCAGCAGCACCGCGTCGGCCTGCGAGAAGGCCGTGCTGCGGGCGCCGAGCAAGGCGAGGTCGTGGTCTTCGGGAATCACGCCGCGCGACTGCGGTGTGATGTAGAAGGGGATGCCGGCGCGCTCGACGAACTCGCCCGGCTCGCGCTCGGCGCCGGCCCAGAGCACGCCGCTGCCGGAGAGCACGATCGGCCGCTCGGCGGCGCGCACATGCTGCACCGGGTCGGGAAAGGGCACACGCTCGTGCTCGACTTTGGCGTAGAGCACGTCGCCAGGCAGGTCGAGGTAAACGGGGCCAGGCTTCTGGCCGGTGGCGTTGCGGAAGGCGGTGTTGACCAGTTCCGGCAGCCGCGCCGCGTGCAGCGCCCGCTCGGCCCAGCGCGTGACCGAGCGGAAGCAGGCGACCTGGTCGAACTCCGAAAGGCGTCCATGCCGAACTGGTTGGTGGGCGAGGCGCCGCCGAGCGCGATCACCGGCGCGGCGTCGGTCCAGGCGTTGGTGATGCCGGTGAGCAGGTTCGTGGTCGCAGGACCGGAGGCGGCGAGGCAGACGCCCGGCTTGCCCGTGGCGCGGGCGTAGGCGTGGGCGGCCATCGCCGCGGCCTGCTCGTGGCGCACGTCGACGATGCGGATGCCGTTGGCGGCGGCGGCGCCGGCCACGTCGATGATCGGATCGCCCATGATGAAAAGAGCGTGCCCACGCCCTCGCGCTTGAGCTGCTCGCCCACGAGCTGGGAGCCGGTCGCCTGCGGCATCGCTGTCTCCTTGCGGGTTGTGCTGCGATCTGGTTGCGCGGTGGTCCTCATAACCTGCGCATGCCGGCGGCACCACCGGTGCAGGAACTGGGTGTGTCGCGCGCGTCTGCTGCCGGCATGCGCAGCAGCGGCCGCCGGGGCTTGGTGCACCCAGCCCGGTCATCCCCCTGGCCCGGGCGTCTTGCGGCGCCACCGCTTGGTGCGGCCGGCCCGCCGGCCAGCACGCCGAGCACCCGCGTCTGGACGGGCCCCCGCTGCTCCATGCCCGCAGGCGCCGGCCTTGGAAGGCTGATAGCCCTCCTGTGCAGGTCTGGATCTCCACAAGCAGACGGTGCTCGCCGGTCGGGTGCCGCCCGGCCCCGCTGGCCCGCCGCACCAAGCGATCCGCACCTGCGGCAGCATGAGCGACGCACTGCTGGCGCTGGGCGACGGGCTGGCCGAGGCCGGCGGCACGCACGTGGCGCTGGCAGCGACCGGGGTGGACGGGCAGCCGCTCGACACCTTGCGCGAAGACCGCTGCACGCTGCTACTGGTCAACGCGCGCCCCAGCAAGGCGATGCCGGGGCGCAAGACCGCTGTCCGCGCCTGCGCATGGAGCGCCGCCCGCGTGCCGCACGGCCTGCGGCGCCCGCGCTGCGTACCGGCGCGGCCGGCGTACGCGGTGCGCGCACGGACACGCTCCCGCACCAGCCTGGTGCGCGCGCGGGCGCGCGGCCAGCCGCCTGCAGCAGACGCTGGAGGGGCGACCCGCACGCTGAGCCGCGTGGCGTCCGACGTGCCGGGGACGTCGGGGCGGGCGCGGCATGCGGCGGCCCGCGTCGCCGGGCCGCCGCATGCCGCCACGCTGGCCGCTCTGGCGCAGGGCACGCTGCGGGCGCAGCGCGGGGCGGTGGAACGCGCCCGCAGCGGCCGGGGCGCTGCCCAGCAGCGCTGCCTGCTGGCCGCGCGGCTGGGGCAGCGTGACGACCTTTCGGCGCCGCGCACCCGCGTGCGCACGGCGATCGCGGAGCGCGTGCGCCCTGGCGCGGCCGACCTGGCGCGGCTGGCCGCGATCGGCACGGCCATGACGCGCTTCCCGACGGCCCGTCAGCTGGCCGCGTGGGCGGGGATGTGCCCGGGCAAGGCTGCGCGCGCCGGCAAGCGGCGCCGCGCACCGTAAAACAGCGTGACCTGGCCGCACCGGACGCCCGCCTGGTGCCGCGCCGGGGCACGAAACGCGCCGCCATGGCCGTGGGCCAGAGCCTCCTCGGGATCGCCTACCAACTCCTGCGGCAGCAGACGCCCGAGCAGGATCGGGGCCTCCCCTACGTGACGCCACGCGATCAGGAGCGGACCAGGCAGCGCCTCGTGCGCCGGCTGGCGGATCGCGACTTTGCCGTATCCGTCACCCCGCCGCCTGCGCTCCCATACGCATGCGGTCGTGAGCCCGCAGGAGGATTGGGGCGGTCTGGGAGCACCGCAACGGTGTCAGCGGGTGATGGCGGCGGACGGTGGTCAGGGCATCGCGGCCGCCTGCCGGGGCGGCGGCGTGCGCGCGGAGCGGGCAGCGGCCGCGCCCGGGGCGCCGCCCTTGCCGCTACGGGCGCAGGGTCCTGTCCGCCCACGCACCGCGTCTCCGGGGGCGGAGACATACAAGGGGCGATCGTGCGCAGCACGACTCGGACGCTGCCGGGTTAACCGCACCGGCCACGGCACGCTTCACCCGGGTTCGCCCCTCGCCCAGGATTGGGAGAGGGGAAGGGGGTGAGGGCCGATGGCCGCGGTGGCGTTGCGCCAGGCGAAGTTCGAGCAGACCGTGGAGACGCCGGCGTTGGCCGCCCCCGCGACCACCAGCAGGATCGCATCCGGCGACTGCGCGGTGTGGATGAAGGTATCCTCCGCTTCGTCTTCCAGGTCGATGATCTTGCCGAAGCGGCGCAGCTCGCGTTTGGTCTTGCCGAAGTGCTCCCAGAGGAATTGCCTCACCGCCTGTTTCGACCAACCCCCGCGTGCGATGATCTGCGCGTGCTCCGGGCACATGACCACGATCGAGCCGCTGGTGCGGTTGTAGGGCGGCGCCTCGTAGATGCCGCCGGCGTACGACATCGAGTCGGCGATCGTGAGCAGGATCTCTTCCGGCGCCTGCGTGCCGCGGTGTTCGACGTGCAGGTCACTGCGCGTCATCTGGATCGTGACCGTGCTCTCCTCGGGCGCGAAGCCGCGCTCGACGTGCAGCGGCTCCCAGGGGCTCTCCTCCTCGTTCTCAGCGATGCAGCAGCCGTACTTGAGCGGCGTGCCATGGGTGCTCTGGTCGAACTCGTGCGGGCGAATGCCGAGCGTGTTCATGATGATCAGCCGCAGCGCGCGGCCGACGGTCGCGTTCGCCCGGTCGCCGGGGCCGAAGATGTTCTCGGCGCTATTGAAGCCGAGCCGGGCGCGAATCGGGCCGTTGACCACCAGCAGCGGCGCCTGGCCGGTGGTGCTTTGCAGCAGGCCGCTGCCCGCGCCGATGCCGCGGAAGGCGTCGAGCGCCGCCAGCAGCACCGGAAAATACTCCGGCAGGCAGCCCGCCATCACGGCGTTGATCGCCGCATGCCGTACGGTGCAGCTCCGATCCAGGTGCTCCTGCGTCACGAGCACCTCGTCGGGGTCGCGCTCGGTCTGCGCCAGGAACTCGTCCACGAACGCCTGGATCGGTGGCACCACGGGCAGACCGTCGCTCCAGCCCTGCGCGTAGCAGGCTTCGATCGCCCGCCGCGCCGCACGGACGTCCGCTTCGGTTAGTTCGGTGTTCGTGCCCGCGGCCATCGGCCCTCATCCTCTCTTATCTCCTTCTCCCAATCCTGGAGAGAAGGAGACGATCCAGCCCGAAGCGTTCCGATTACTGAACGGTTAACCCGGCGCCGATCGGATCGCTCCAACCCGGGATCGCCCCTCGCCCAGGATTGGGCGAGGGGAGGGGGTGAGGGCCGACTGCCGCGGGCGTGACATCAGTGCTCGTCGGGAGAAAGCTCGCCGTCCTGGCCAGCCAGACCGAGGATGGCGAGCACATCGGGCAAGACCGCAAGCGCCCGCTCGCGCACCTGCTCGGGCGTCAGGTTGCCGATCGGGTGGGGCACCTGCGCGTAGCGGTAGTCGGGAAAGCCGTGGCGGCGGGCCATCATGTTCGCTGTGTGGATGAAACGGGAGGTGACGATCGCCGCCGCCGGAACGCCCCGCTTCTCGAAGATCGTGCCGTCGGCCACACTGGCCGCGCTGCATGACCCTCAATCGCCCACGCCGGCGATCACCACCTGGCACTTCGCCGCCAGCTCGTCGACGATCGCCGCCGGCGCCGGCAGGGAAAAGCTCGGCTTGGTACGCGCCACGATCGTTTCCAGACCGTAGCGCTCGGCCAAAAGCTCGCCGATCGCACCGAGGATCGCGTCGGCGTTGAGCTTGGAGTTGCCGAGCAAGCCGATGGTTGCGCCGTCGAGCGTGGCGAGCCGCCGGGGCGCCAGCTCGGCGCGGCGCTCCGCGGAGTGACCTTCGGGGCTGATCAGGATCGATGTCATCTCGTCCTCACGATCTGCTGTTGCGTGCGGTCCGCCGTCAGCCTTCTCCGATCGACAGCAGCCGCGCGGCGTTGCCGCCGAGCACCGCCGCTTCGTCCGCGGGCGCAAGCCCCACCCGCTTCACCTCGGCCACGGGGTGGGGCAGGCCGCCACCGAGCGGATAGTCGCTGCCCAGCACCAGCCGGTCGGCGCCATAACTCGCGGCGAGATAGCCGAGCATCGGCGGGTTGTAGGCGATCGTATCGAACCAGTACTGGCTGATGAACGACGACGGCGGCCGGGTAATGCTGTGCTCGCGGGCGATGTTCAGGCGGAAACCGTTGTCGAGCCGTCCGATCAGGCTGGGGAAGGCGCCGCCGGCGTGAAAGAGCACGACGCGCAGCCGCGGATGGCGCTCCAGCACGCCGCCGTAGATCAGCAGCGCCGCCGCGAGGCCCGTGTCGTACAAATTGCCCACCAGGTTGCCGAAGCCGTAGCGCGCCAGCGCTCCGCGCGGTGCAGCCTCGAACGGATGGATGCAGACCACCATCTCGCGCGCTTCGGCCGCCGCCCAGAACTCTTCGAACTGCGGCTCGTCCAGCCCTTGCTCGCCGATCCTGGGCGGAATCTCGACGCCGCGCATGCCGAGCTTCGCCGCCCGCTCCAGCTCCCGCGCCGCCAACGCGGGCGCTTGCAGTGGCACGGACGCCAGCGGCCGGAAGTGCTGCGGGTCGCGGGCGCCGACGGCGGCGAGCGCGTCGTTGTTCACCTGGGCGATCGCCAGCCCGTGCTCCGGCGCCACGTCCGGATACATGATGAACGGCACGCAGGAGACGGCCTGCACGTCCACGCCCTCGGCGGCCATGTCGGCCAGCCGTATCTCCGGGCGCGTCATCTTGTCGTTGATCGGCCGCGTGGCCGTCTCCTGGATCAGGAAGAAGCGGCCGCCGTCGCGTTCAATGATCCGCGTCTCGAAGTGCTCGCCCTCACGTTCCAGAAAGGCGACGACTTCGGGCGCGATCATGTGGTTATGCATATCCACGACGGGCACGGGCAGGCCTCCTGCTGCCGCCAGCGCGCGGCCGGACGCAGCATAGCAGGCGATCTCTACGGCCGGAACACGGCGAAGACCTTGTTCGAGTTGAAGATCCAGCTCTGTACGAACTCGCAGACGTCCGGTTTGCGCCCCAGCGCCGCCATCGCGCCAGCCAGCATCGCCCAGTTCAGCATCTCCTGCTCGCCCGACTCGACGAAGCTGGCGAGCGGCGTCTGCCGCCAGACGTCGAAGTCACCGCCGCTCAGCGCCTCGTACAGGCGGCGGTCGGCCGGCGTGTCCGGATAGAGCTGGTAGTTCTTGTCCACCAGAAAGGCGTGCGACCAACTGCTGGAGGCGACGAGCGCCGCCTTCCAGGGGCTGTCCTGCATCGCGCGGGTGATGGCCGCCCCCACCTGCATGCAGCGCGCCGGGCTGGGCGAGGGCGGGTCCAGATCGCCTTCGCGCGCTGGTTCGGAGAGGCCGCGCCGGCCGCCGCGCTGGCTGATCACCTTGCTGCCGTAGCAGTTCACCTGGAAGGGCAGCACGGCGTAGGGAAAGCCTTTGCGGTCGTAGTCGAGGAAGAGCAGTGTATTGGTGAAGGCGTGCGAGAGCGCGTCGTGCGCCGGCTGGTAGGCGTAGGCCGTGTCGATGTCCTGTTCCAGCAGCCGCCGCGTCAGATACTTGCCCGCCTCGCGGTGCCCGGTGTAGTGAAACTCGGTGTCCTGTGCTTCGCCCCAGGCGTTGGCGCCCTGGCGGTGGGCGTAGGGCCGCACCGTGATCTCGTCATACGCCTCGACGCAGAACGGCGGGATGATGTCCTCGCGGAAGTTCTCGTACTGGTCGTCGCCGAAGATGATCACCACGTCCGGCTGGAAGCGGTCCAGCTCCTCGCGCGCCCGCCGGAAGTGGCTGACGATCGCGGCGCGGTGCTGCTTCGCCGAGGCAACGCCGCCATCGTCGCCGTATTCGGCGCGCATTTCGGGTGGCCAGTTGGCCGGGTCGCGGTAGCGCTCGGGCAGGCCAGGATCCTGCATGATCGTGCGCACGAGGCCCGCCAGGTTTTCGTCTACGCCCACCAGGTCGGGGTAATGGGTCGTGCCGATGCCCAGAATCTCACCCATCGCGCACCCTCTCTGCCCGTGCTGCCGCCGTTGCATCCGCTCGTGTCGGAAACGGCCGCGCCGCCCGCCGAACCGCAGCCAGTCTGCACCACCCGGCGTCGCGATGCATCAGGCTATATCGCCAAACCGGCTGCCGTACGGCTTGTGCGCGGTGCACAAGGCGCCGGGGCGCGCTGCGCTTGTGTCGAGTGCCCAACGCGCACGGCGTCAATCCTGTGGCTCAGCCCCAAAGACGGCCGCGCCCGCGTCGGCTATACTCCCGCCCACCCGCACCGGCCCGAGATCGACCACGCACCGTGGCCGGCCGCGCCAGAAGAACGGAAGCGTTCAAACTCGTACCGCGTGCAAGGAGAGACGGGCGAGAAGAGAAAGTCTTGCAACGTGTCACCACGTGTCGCATGGAGGCAGCGATGAAGGTGGACCAGCCTGTGCGAGGACCGATGCGCCGGTTTGGCCGCCGGCAGGCGTTGCGCGGCGGGGTCGGGGTAGCCGCGGGCACAGCCGGGGGGTTTCTGCTCGCCTGCAGCGGCAGTAACAACAACAAAGTCGCCAACACCGCCACCCGTGCCGCGCCCACTACTGCCGGTGGCACGGGCACACGGGCAAGCGGCTCTCCCGGTGCTGCCGTGGCGAGCCCCACGAGCGCATCGGCCGAAGGCACGCCCAAAAAGGGTGGGACGTACATCATCGACGGCGGCTCGGCCAGCACCGAGCCGCCGGATCCGCACACCTCGCTGTTTCGCTCCAACACCTACTGGTCGTTCATCGGCGACAAGCTGATCGAGCAGGACCCGCAGAAGATCGAGCCGCTGCGGGGCGCGCTGGTCGAGAGCTGGGAGACGCCGGATCAGGCGACGGTGATCTTGCATCCGCGCCAGGGCGTGACCTGGCACGAGGGCAAAGTCACCAACGGCCGCGCCTTCAACGCCAACGACGTCGCCTTCAACCTGCAGCGCATCGCCGGCCTGCTCAATCCGGACCGCAAGGCACAGTTCCAGCGCGCCGCCACGCTCACCGGCCTCAGCAAGGCCGAAGTTGTGGACGACAAGACGGCGAAGGTAACCCTGAGCACGCCCAATGCCTTCTTCTTGAACGGCATCTCGGACTGGCGAAACTGGGCCGTGCCGCCGGAGCTGGTGCAGGCGGACCCGAACTTCTCGAACTACACGGGGCTGGTCGGCACGGGCGCCTTCACTTTCGACACGTACGACCAGTTGACCGGGCAGGCCACGTTCAAGGCCAACCCCAAATACTGGCGGCAGGGCAAGCCGTACTTCGACGCGGCGCAGATCCTGGCCTTCACCGACACCGCCTCCAATATCGCCGCCTTCCTCGGCGGCAAGATCAGCATCTCGTCCGGGCTCGGCATCGTCGCCTCGCAGCGCAAGACGATCCTGCAGCAGAAGACGGATACGAAGCAGTACGTCTATCCGGGGATTAGCTGGTACTATCTGCGCTTCAACCAGACGGTCACGCCGCTCGGCGATCAGCGGGTGCGGCAGGCGCTGTTCCTCGCGATCGACTACAAGGCGCTCAACGACGGGGTGATCGAGCCCAACTACTGGAACTACACCGGGCCGCTGCCGGCAGGCTTCCCCGGCACCTGGACCTCCGATCAGGTGGCGCAGCAGCCGGGCTGGAATCCGGCAACGAAGCGGCAGGACATGACCAATGCCAAACAGATGATGACTGCCGCCGGCTTCACCAATGGCAAGGGCGTGAGCCTCGAAATCTTCACCCTGCCGTTGACGGGCTCGACCGGGTACACGCCGATCGTGCAGGACCAGTGGAGTAAGGCGTTCCCCGAGGCCAGGTTCACGATCCGTGAGGCGAAGGATAACGGCGAGTTTGCCACGACCCTGGGCAAGGCCGGCTATCAGGTCGTCAACTACATCTCCTCGCCGCCGCCAAGTCCCATCCTCGAGGCGAGCCTGCACTATCACTCGGGCGGCTCGCGCAACTACACCAGCTGGCAGGATCCCACCGTCGATGCGTTGATCGACAAGGCATACACGCAGACGGATGCTACCGCGCGCAATCAGACCGTCGATCAGCTGGAGCAGAAACTGCGCGACCTCATGTGGATCATCCCGATGAACCAGCAGAAGGCGGTGATGCTGACCCTGCCGAACGTGCGCGGCGTCACCACGTTCAATCCCGGATACGGCACCAACAGCAACTTCGATGCGGCCATCCTCTGCGCCAACTTCTGGTTCGCCTGACCGGAACGCCGTGGCTGAGTGGCGCCGAAAGGCGGCGAACGGGTGACCGGGTACATCGTGCGGCGGCTGCTGGCCTTCCTGCCGACGCTGTTGCTGCTCGTGCTGGCGGTGGTCGTTTTCGGCCGGGTGACGCCGACGAGCGCCGTCGACGTGATCCTGGGGCAAGATAAGGTCTCGCAGGCGAACCGCGCGCAGCTCGAAGCCAGGCTGGGGCTCGACAAGCCGCTGCCGGTCACGTACGTGGATTACCTCGGCGGGCTGCTGAAGGGCGACCTTGGTAAGTCGCTCTACAACGCCCACCCGGTAACGAAGCTGATCGACGAGCGCATCGAGGTGACGCTCGTTCTGACCGCCGGCGGCCTGCTGATCGGCTGGAGCGTCGGCACGCTGCTCGGCATTCTGGCGGCCATCAACCAGAACGGCGTCCTGGACTGGGGGCTGCGCGGCTTCGCCATCGTCGGTCTTACCATCCCGAACTTCGCGCTCGGCACCGCGGTGGTGTTGCTGCCGGCGGTCTACTTCCACCACCCGCCGCCTGTAACCTTCGTCGCCTTCTCGAAGGACCCGGCCGGGCACCTGAGCCAGTTCATCCTGCCCTGCCTGGTGCTCGGCGTCGGCGTGACCGGCGCTGTGACGCGTATCGTGCGGACGCAGATGTTGGAGGTGCTGCGGCAGGACTACATCCGCACGGCCCGCGCTAAGGGGCTCACGGGCCCGAAAGTGGTCGTGCGGCACGCGCTGCGCAACGGCATGATCCCGGTCGTGGTCGTGCTGGGCCTGCAGATCGCGACCGTGATCTCGGGCTCGGTGCTGATCGAGAGCATCTTCGGCCTGCCGGGTATGGGCACGCTGGCGGTAAGCGCGATCAACACCAAGGATTGGCCGATCGTTCAGGGAATTACCGTCGTCGTCGGCCTCTGGACGATGCTCGTGAACCTGGTGGTGGACATCTCCTACGGTTTCATCGATCCCCGCATCAAAGTAGCTCGAGGCAGTTCGGGGTAGGGGATGCTGGGCGACGTCGGCGAACTGAGTGCGAGACCCATCTTGCAGGAGCTGGCGCAGCGGGAACGCGGTCGCCTGCGCAGCGCCGTGGCCCTTGTCCGCGCCAACCCGCTCGGTGCGATCTGCGGTGTCATCCTGGTGGCCATCACCCTGGTTGCCATCTTCGCCCCGAAGCTGGCGCCGTACTCGCCTACCTCGACCCATCTCACAGAATAGCTGCGCTCTCCGGGCGGCGCTCACCTGCTCGGCACCGACAACCTCGGCCGCGATCTGCTCAGCCGCATCATCTACGGGGCGCGTATCTCGATGACGGTCGGCTTCGTGAGCATGGTCGTCAGCCTGTCGATGGCGCTGTTGCTTGGCGTCATGGGCGCCTACTTCCGCGGCCCCTGGGACTACGCCGTCGGCCGTGTCGTTGAGGTGGTGCAGGCGCTGCCGGGCATCATTCTGCTGCTGGCGCTCGTGGCGATCGCGGGCCGCAGCGTGCTCGCCATCGGCCTGGTGCTGGGCCTGCTCGCGGGCATCGTCGGTTCGCGCGTCATGCGGGCCACGACGTTGACCATCACTGCGCAGCCGTTCGTCGAGGTGGCCCGTGGAGTCGGGGCCGGCCCGCTGCGCATCATGCTGCGGCACATCCTGCCCAACCTGTTTCCCATCGCCATCGTGCTGGCCAGCATCAACGTCGGCATGGCGATCCTGGCCGAGGCGGGGCTAAGCTTTCTCGGCTACGGCGTCGCGCCGCCGGCGGCCTCGTGGGGCGGCCTGATCAGCATTCAAGGGCGCACATACATGCTGCTGGCGCCGTGGCTGTTTTACGCGCCGGTGCTGACTCTGATGATCGTGATCTTCTGCTGTAACATGCTGGGCGACTCGCTGCGCGACCGGCTCGACCCGCGGCTACGGGGATCGGGATAGCCGGGGGCCTATCCCTGCTTTGGCTTCAGCCAAAGCTGTCCCTTTCCCACAGGAGAAAGGTCTAACAAAGGACAATCTTGCTTTCCCGAACAACCCCTTCCCCGTGCGAAGGGGACAGCCGCCGTAAGGCGGCAGGGGTAGGCCACGCCCGGCGCGGTGTCGAGGTCGGAGTGAGCGATTCCCCGTGTGGAGGCAGCGATGAAAACGTACCATCCTGTGCAACGACCGATGCGCCGGTTTGGCCGCCGGCAACTGTTGCGCGGCGGGGTTGGGGTGGCCGCGGGCACGGCCGGCTCGTTGCTGCTCGCCTGCGGTGGTGGGAATAACAACAAGCAACCGGCGAAGAGCACGGCGAGCGGCTCGACGCCTGGTCCGTCCGGCGGCGCTGCCAGCGCCACGTCCGCCGCCAGAGGCAGCACGCCGGCTCCGAAGCGCGGCGGGCGCATCAACCTCTATTACGACAGCTCTACGAACAGCCTCAACCCGATCACGGACTCCGGCCAGCGGCTGACGCTCGGGGCGCTGCACGTCTGGGACCGGCTCGTCTCTACGCGGCTCAACAAGGACTCCGCCAAAGAGTACCTGCTTGAGGCGGCGCAGAGCGTCGAACTGCCGGATCCCACGACCGTCACCTTCAAGTTAAAGCCCGGCCTCACCTTCCAGGACCGCGCCCCGGTCAACGGCCGCGCGGTCGAGGGCGACGACGTGGTCAAGTCGCAGCTCTACGTCCGCGACGAGCCGCGCGCCGGCAACAACTCGTTTCAGACCGCATCGATGGACAGCGTCACCGCGCCCGACGCGCAAACCGTCACTTTCAGGCTCAAAGGACCGAACGCCTATCTCTTTTCCGGCACGCAGCTCTCCGATCCCGGCGCGCAGTGCATCTTCCCGAAGGAGCTGATCGGCAACCTCGATACCACCTGGTCGGTGGGCAGCGGGCCGTATGAGATGGCCGAGTACGAGCTGAACAAGCGCTATCTCTACCGCCGCTACGCCCGCTATCACGAGGCCGGCAAGGGGCTGCCGTATCTGGACGAGCAGCAGTACACGGTGATTGCGGACCAGGCGGCGCAGGAGGCCGCCTTCCGCAGCGGGCAGATCGACGTCTGGACGGTGCCCAACTCCACGATCGCCGACCCGCTCAAGAAAGACCTGTCCGGCAAGATCGCCCTGGACGAGTATCTTGCCCTCTCGATGCAGACGCTCAACGCCAATGTGACGAAGGCGCCCTGGAACGACATGCGCGTGCGCGAGGCGCTCTACCGCCTGGTGAACCGGCAGCAATATCTCGATCTGCTCGAACAGGGCAAGGGCCAGGTGCCGCCCGGGCCGCTGCCCGCGGGTCTGACGGACTACCAGCTTGACCCGAAACAGTCGGAGCCCTTCTTCCGCCAGGACGCCAAAGCCGCCAAACAACTGCTCGATGCCGCCGCCTTTCCCTACGACCGCACCTTCGAGGTCAGCGCGATCGACCGGCCGCGCGACACGCAGGGCTGCCAGATCTTCCAGCAGCAGGTCTCGCAGGTTGGTATGAAGGTGAACATTGTGCCGATGCCGCTGGCGGAGTGGCTCTCCTCGCGCATCGCCACGGGCAACTGGGAGCTGTTCGTCGCCTACTGGCCGGGCTACGACACGCCGCAGGTGCCGCTGCGCCTGCAGCACACGCAGACGCACCACATTCACAAATATGCCGGGCTGAAAGACCCGGAGGTCGACAAGCTGATCGAGCAATCCGAGGTGACGCTGGACAAGGACGCACGCATCAAGCTGGTGAAGGATATTCAGCTCGCTTGTCTGCAGAAGTACACGCCGATGATCTATACGGAGAATTACACGGTGTTCTTCGCGCGCTGGAACTACGTGCGCGACTACGAGATCTCCCCGGCCACATTGCCGCTCTATCAGCTCGGCTTGTGGCTGAATAAGTAAACGGCGGCGGAACGACGGAGGACGACAGCATGACGGCAAACACGCGCATCGGCATCGCGCGGGCGGAGATCGTGGGCAGCCTCCTGCGGCCCGGCTATCTCAAAGAGGCGCGGCAGGCGGCGCGCGATGGCACGCTGGGCGAGGCGCAGTTGCGTGAGGTCGAGGACCGCGCCGTGATCGAAGCGATCGCGCTGCAGGAGCGCATCGGTCTCGACGTGATCAGCGACGGGGAGCTGCGGCGAGCCGGCTGGGCCTCGCCGCTGCGCGCCGCGCTCTCGGGGTTCACCTCCTTTCAGGGCGGTTCGGGCTACCGCTGGCGCACGGGCGACGCGCAGCACGCGCAGGTCAGGGACGACCGCGCCGGCTCCTGGCCGTTCGTCACCGAGCGCGTGCAGATCCGGCGCGACGCGGCGCAGGCGGAGTATCCCTTCCTCAAGGCGCACGCGCACAGCCGCACGAAGTACACCTTTCCGGCGCCGAGCTACTACCGCACGCACTGGCATGAGCAGCGCTCCAGCGCCGCCTACCCGACCGCCGAGGAGTTTCTCACCACGATCCGCGACTACACGCGCCAGGTGGTGCGCGAGGTCGTGGCGCTGGGCTGCGACTACGTGCAGCTCGATGCCCCGAACTACGGCCGTGCCTGCGATCCCGACTTCCAGACATTGATGCAGAGCCAGGGGCGCGGCGGCGCGATCGCGGACCTGCAGTTCGACGGCGCGCTCGATAACTCGGTCTTCGACGGCATTGGTGGCACCAGGGGCATCACCCGCGCGATGCATATCTGCCGCGGCAACGGCGCCGGCGCCTGGAACGCGCAGGGCGGCTACGGCGCGATCGCAGTACAGCTCTTCCCGCTGCTGACCAACATTGACGTGCTGCTGCTGGAGTACGACACGCCGCGCGCCGGCGACTTCAGCCCGCTGCGCGAGGTGCTGCCGCGGCAGCGCGTGGTGCTCGGCCTGCTGACGACCAAAGAAGGCCGTCCGGAGGATGCGGCGACGGTGGAGTCGCGCATTCACGAGGCGGAGCAGTTCTTGCCGCTGGAGCGGCTGGCCGTGAGCCCGCAGTGCGGCTTCGCCTCGGCGGAAGCCGGCAACCCGATCACTCCCGAGGAGCAGGAGGCGAAGCTGCGCCTGGTGGTGCAGACGGCGCGGCGGGTCTGGGGTGCATGAAACCGCCGGGCCGGCAGCAGCGTACGGGGTGTTGAAAAGCAGCCGGAATCTGTAGAGTGTAAGGAATTTCGCGGGCACTCGGCCCTCAATCCCCCGTCCCCTTTCCCCCAATCCTGGAGGGAAAGGGGCGATCATGAGTTGCTTGATCGCCAGGGCGCCGGGTTAGCCGTTCAGCGATCGGAACGCTCGACCCACGATCGCCCCTCGCCCAGGATTGGGAGAGGGGCTGGGGGTGAGGGTCGAAAGGGAGGAGAGGGGCAGCAATGAACGATCAGAGCGAGAACTACTGGACCCGTTCGGCGCAGCGGCGCTACGGCCGTCGCACCTTCCTGCGCGGCGCCGCCTTTGCGGGAACCGGGGTGCTTGGCGCCTGGGCCGTGGCCTGCAGCTCCAGCTCGTCGAAAAACAACACGAAGCCGGCGACGAGCGGCGCGGCGAAGGGCACACCGGCGCCGAGCGGTGCCCAGGCGGCGAATCAGCAGGGGGCGCTCAACAGCCTGATCAGCCGCACGGGCAAAAATCCGGCGGGACAGACACCGGTGAAGGGCGGCACCTTTGTGACGTCGATCTTCGCCAACCCGCCCACGCTCGACCCGCTCATGACTAACTCCGCCAATACGATGTCGGCGGCGAGTGCCGTGATGAGCCGGCTCTATCGCTTCAAGTCATCGTGGGACGTCGCGGCCGCAAATAACCACGATATCGAGCCGGACCTGGCACTGAGCTTCGAGGCGCCGGATGCGCAGACCTGGACCTACAAGCTGCGCCCTGACGCCGCATTCCAGAACGTCGACCCCGTCAAGGGCCGCATCGTCGACTCCGGCGATGTGAAGGCGTCGTTTACGCGGGCGCTTGCGCCAACCGCCGCCAACCGCGGCTCGCTGCTGATGATCGATCCGGCCAAGATAGAGACGCCGGACAAGACCACCGTCACGTTCAAGCTCAACTATCCGTATGCGCCCTTCTCCAAGACGATGGCCTCCTCGATCTTCTCGTGGATCATGCCGCGCGAAGCCACGGATGGCACCTACGATCCCACGAAGAAGATGATCGGCAGCGGCCCGTTCACGCTCGACAGCTACACGCCGGACGTCTCGCTGATCTTTAAACGTAACCCCAACTGGTTCGAGAAGGGGCGGCCGTACATCGACGGCGTAAAAGAGGCGATCATCCCCGACCCGGCGCAGCGGCTGGCGCAATTCTCGGCCGGCAACCTGGATCTTGTCGCGCCGCTGCAGGACGACGTGCCGACGATGACCAAGCAGAATCCGAAGGCGGAGCTGATCCAGAACATCGGCAACGGCAACGGCATCATGTTCTACCCGCTGGGAGATAAGAGTTCGATCTTCCAGGACATTCGCGTGCGCCAGGCGGCGTCACTCGCCGTCGACCGCAACGCCTACGGCAAGGTGTATTACGGCGACAAATTCATCCGCACCTTTTTGGTGACACCGGACTTCGGCAAGTGGGTGATCACCTGGGACGAGCTGCCGCAGGAGACGAAGCAGTGGTATGACGTGGACGTGAAGCGGGCGAAGCAGCTGATGGACGCGGCGGGTGGATCGAAGCTCGCGATCAAGTTCCTGATGCCGGTCGGCAGCCCGGCCGACCCACTGCTCAAGAACCAGAGCGAAACCGTCAACAACATGCTGAGTGCTCTGCCCTGGAAGATGACGTACGTACCGATCGACTACATCAAGGATTGGCAGAACGGGGGCAAGGGCTACCTGTACAGCGGCGTGCCGGTCGATTCGATGGCGTGGTGGGGTCTGGCGATCCGCTTCGACGTGGACGAGTATCTGTACGGCTTCTGGCATTCCAAGGGCAGCACGAACATCTCCAAGTTGAACGACCCGAAGCTCGACGCGATGATCGACAAGGCGCGGACGATCCTGAACGATGACGACCGGCTCAAGGCGTACAAGGACGTGCAACGCTATTTACTGGACAACGTCGTGGCGCTCACGGCTATGGTGAACGGCGTCGGCTACACGATGACCCAGCCGCGCGTGCAGAACTACACCGTGGGAGACGGCCTCTTCGGCCCCGGCCCGAACGTCTGGGGCAACCTCTGGCTCACGTCGTAGTGCGGAGCCGGATCGGCGCGCGTCGCCACACTAGCGGGCGGCGCGCGCCCGGCCAGCGGCGCGTACAATGCGTGAAGCCCGCTGCATCGTCGCCTTCCGCAGAGAGACTGGGGATGTGGCATGGGGACGTACCTGACGCAGCGCCTCTGCCTGATGCTGATCACCCTGCTCGGGATCACGCTGCTGGTCTTCGCGATCCTGCGCGTGATACCGGGCGGCGTCGAGACGGCGATTCTGGGCGACACGGCAACGCCCGATCAGTTCGTCGCCGTGCGCCACCAGCTCGGGCTCGACCGGCCGGTGCTGGCGCAGTACGGCACCTGGCTCGGCGGTGTGCTGCACGGCGACCTCGGCACCTCGGTCGTGAGCAAGCGCTCGATCGGTTCCGACATGGCCGCCCGCATGCCGGTGACGCTGGAGTTGGGTGCGCTGGCGCTGCTGATCTCGCTGGCGATCGCCGTGCCCGTCGGCGTGCTGTCGGCGGTGCGCCAGGATACGCTGAGCGACTACGCCGCGCGATCGCTGGCGATCGCCGCGCTCTCGATCCCGAGCTTCTGGGTGGGCACGCTGGTGATCACCTTCGGCGCCCGCTGGTTCGGCTACGCGCCGCCGCTGACCTACGTGCGGCCGTGGGAGAACCTGCTGCAAAACCTGCAGGTCATCTTCCCGCCCGCCTTCATTCTCGGCCTCGCGCTCTCCGGCACGGTGATGCGGCTGACGCGCGCCCAGATGCTCGAAGTGCTGCGCCAGGACTACATCCGCACGGCCTGGGCGAAGGGGCTGCGCGAGCGTTCGGTGGTGCGCCGCCACGCCGTGCGCAACGCGGCGATCCCGATCATCACGCTGATCGGCCTGCAGGTGCCGTTCCTGTTCGGCGGCACGGTGGTGCTGGAACAGATCTTCAGCGTGCCGGGCACCGGGCGTTACCTGATCACGGCGGTGACGAACCGCGACTTTCAGGTGATCCAGGCCGTCGTGCTGCTGATCGCCGCCGTGGTGGTGCTGTCGAACCTGCTCGTGGACCTGACCTATTCGCTGCTCGATCCGCGCATCCGCTACGGGTGAGGGCGAAGGGCGTAGGGCGTAGGGTTCGTGAGCGGAGCATGGAGTGCGGGCTGGCGCTCATAGAAGCAGGCAGGAGGTTCGGCAGAGATGGCATAAGGCAATGTGCTGTGGGGCGCTGACAATCCCCACTGCCGGCTGCCGGCTGCCCACTGCCCACAAGCATGGCGAACACCGCACCGCTGCGCGAGAGTCTCGTCATCGCCCGCGAGGCGCACGACCAGGTCGGTGTGGCCGCCTGGCCGGGCCAGGTCCTGCGCTTCGCCCGCCGCAAGCCGCTCGGCGCCGTGGGCGGTGTGCTGGTGCTGGCGTTGTTCGTCGCCGGACTGTTCGCCTCGCTGATCGCGCCCTACGGCTACGACACGCGCGACTACGCCTCGCTGCTCAGCGGCTTCTCGCCCGCGCACCTGCTCGGCACCGACGACGTCGGGCGCGACATGTTCAGCCGCATCGTCTACGGGGCGCGCGTGAGCATGATCGTCGGCGTCTGCACGGTGGCGCTCTCGACCGTGCTCGCCACGCTGGTCGGCGTGGTCGCGGGCTACTACGGCGGCCTCGTCGATCTGATCGTGCAGCGGCTGGTCGACGTCTGGATCGCCTTCCCGCCGATCCTGTTGTTGATCGTCTTCGCCGCGATGTTCGGCACGCCCACCAGCGCGTTCAGCATTCCGCTGGGGGCGTTCACGCTGCGGCTGCAACCGCCGGACCAGCGCATGTTCCAGATCATTCTCGCGATCGGCCTGATTCTCGCGGGCGGCTTCTCGCGCGTGGTGCGCAGCGCCGTGCTGGCGATGCGCACGAACCTCTACATGGAGGCGGCGCGGTCGCTGGGCATCGGCACGCCGCGCATGCTGTTTCGCTACGTGCTGCCCAACGTCCTGCCGACGATCGTCGTGATCGCGACCGTGCAACTCGGCGCTGTGATCCTGATCGAATCGATCATCAGCTTCCTCGGCTTCGGCATTCCCCCGCCGATCCCCACTTGGGGCCAGATGCTCAGCGGCAACGCGGAGCGTTTCATCAACCGGGCGCCGCTATTGGCGGTCTGGCCGGGCGTGGCGATCTCGCTGGCCGTCTTCGGCTTCAATATGCTGGGCGACGCCCTGCGCGACGTGCTCGACCCGCGGCTGCGCGGCGGTTAAGGTGTCTCCGGGCTCTCGCAGCAATGCGACTTCCGACGAAACCCACGGAGCACAAGGAGCAGCAGCATGGCCAAGCGGCGGCAATCGATCGATATCGAAGGCGTGGGTCACTCGAACCCGATCCCGTTTGCGTCGAAGGTCGGCAACATCGTGCGCACCGGCGGCATCTTCGGCATGGACCCGGCCACGCACAGCATGCCGCCGGAGCCGGAGCGCCAGGCGGCGCTGATCTTCCAGCACGTGCGCGCGGTGATGGCGAAGGCCGGCGGCTCGCCCGACGATATCGTCTCGATGACCTTCTTCGTCAAAGACCTGCAGTATCGCGAGTTCATCAACGCCGAGTGGGTAAAGATGTTTCCGGATGCCGAGAGCCGCCCCTCGCGCCACACGATGACGCAGGCGCTGGGCGGAGCCTCGCTGATCCAGTGCGAGTTCATGGCCGTGCTCGCGGAGTAAATCGTGGCCGCGGCAAGCGAGGCGACCGAGCGGCAGTACAGCAAGCCCCTGCGACCAACGGCGTTGTCCAAGAGCCAGCGGGAGCCTCGCAGTGCAATCACCACGGCCGCAGACCGTCTCATTGCCGGGGTAAGAGGGGGCTTGCCCCCTACGACCAACGGAGTTCGCAGATGAAAGTGCTGGTGCTCGGCGGCACCGGGTTCATCGGCCCGCGCGTGATGCGGCGGCTGCTGGACCGCGGCCATGACGTCTCCTGCATGGACGTCAACACGAATTCGCCGTTGCTTGCCGATCTGCGCGAGCGGATCCAGATCTCGCGCGGCGACATCACGCTGATGGACGACGTGGTGGAGGCGATGCTGGATAGCAAACCCGACCGCGTGCTCAACCTGGCCTATCTGCTCGGCTCCGGCGAGAACGACCCGCACTTCGCCGTGCGCCTCAACATCCTCGGCATGGACAACTGCTTCGAGGCGGCGCGCCTCTGCGGCATCCGGCGCGTGATCTACGCCAGCTCGCTCGCCGTGTACGGCCAGCAGCGCCACTTCGGCGAGCGCGCCCTGACCGAGGATGACCTGCGCCTGGGAAACGGCGTCTACGCCGCCTCCAAGATCTACAACGAGCATCAGGCCGAGTGGTATAACCGCGCCTATGAGATGCAGATCACCGGCGTGCGGCCGGCCAACGTCACCGGGCCGGACAAAGTGCGCGGCTCGATGGATCACGTGCAGTGCATCACGCAGCCGGCACGCGGGCAGGAAGTGCATTTCCCCTTCCGCGACGCGATGCGCCTGCCGATTCACGTCGACGACATCGCCGAGGTCTTCGTGCGCGTGACGCTGGCCGAAGCGACCCAGCACCCGATCTACAACTCCGGCGGCGAGACGATCAGCCTCGGAGAACTCGCGGATCTGGTCACACGCTACCTGCCCGACGCGAAGATCGCGTTCGAGCAGGCCGAGGGCGGCCGCGAGCGCTCGGGCAACTACCTGATGGACAACTCTCGCCTGCTCAACGAGTTCGAGGTGCAATACGCCCCGTTTCCCCAGCGTGTGCTCGAAATTATCAACAACGTGCGCAAAGAAGAGGGGCTGCCGCTCGTCTCCGCGTTGCACGTAGAGTGAGGAGCCCCGCGCTCCTTACCCGGCCATCCGCGTGACACGATATAATAGAATGTGACGGCATATGGAACTGCTGTCCCCGCACACCTCCGCAGCGAGATCGTGTGATGGTCGCCGGCCACGACCCGGACCTCCTTACGACCGCCGAGGCGGCCCGGCTCCTGCGGGTTAGCGCCGTCACCGTGCAGCGTTGGCTCAGGCAGGGGCGGCTGCCCGCCTTCCACGTCGGCCCGAAGGCCGTGCATATTCGCCGCGAGGATCTGGCACAGGTCGTGACACCCCTCGCCCGCAAGGAGGCGGCCGCGATGCCCGAACGCGACGTTCCGGCCACGACGCTCACGCCCCTCACCGACGTGGACGTCGCCCAGCAGGAGGCCGCGCTTGCGGCCTCGGCCGAACTCCTCGCGCAGCAGGCAGCCCGACGCGGCGGCAAGCCCTTCGACGAGTCTTGGCCGCTGATCCGCTCCGCCCGCACGGCACGCTCGCGCCAGCAAGCATGAACCATGCCGTTGCCGTCGATGCCAGCGTGGCCGTCAAGTGGGTGGTCCTGGAACCGCTGGCCGCGCAGGCGCGGGCGCTTGTGGCCGACAGCGCCGCCGGCCGCTGCTTGCCCCACCGCACTTTACCGGCGAGGTCACGAACGCCCTCCACCAGCGTTGGCGCAGCACCGATCCCGATAAGCGGCTGACCGATGCCGAAGCCGACGCCGCCCTGACGCGCTTCCTGCAGTTCCGCATCGAGCAGCGCAGCCCGGCGGGCCTGTACCCGCAGGCCGTGGCGCTTGCCCGCAGCGCACGCCTCTCAAGCATCTACGACGCGCTCTATGTCGCCCTGGCTCAGCTAGAGCACCGGTCAAGTAGTCAGGCAGCGCGAGCGAGCACATGGAGGTTGTGCACCACGGCGACGCGGCGGAGGTCGAAGAGATTCTTGCGCTCGCCAATGTAGCGGGCCCGGTCGCCTTGCCAGC
>Ga0207416_1000619_pt1 | contig 57319 bp, 50 predicted proteins | sample PaiPotPPM11metaG_FD_184107 | JGI IMG/M metagenome (GOLD analysis project Ga0207416, IMG submission 184107) | Iron sulfur acid spring bacterial and archeal communities from Banff, Canada, to study Microbial Dark Matter (Phase II) - Paint Pots PPM... ... | reverse complement strand
CGGGCGGCGGCAATCTCGCCGCCATCGCCTTGACCGACGTGCTCGGCGACGGGCTGTCGATGGTCTATTCGTTCTTCGAGCCCGATGACGCGGCGCGCTCGCTCGGCACTTTCATGGTGCTCGACCACATCGCCCGCGCGCAACGCTTGGGCCTGGCTTACGTCTATCTCGGTTATTGGGTACGCGGCTCGCGCAAGATGGACTACAAGAGCCGCTTCCTGCCGCAGGAGCGGCTGATGCCGGACGGCTGGGCAAGAGTAGAGTAAATTATTGCAGTCATTGCCGATCGGAACGAACCTTCGGGAGCATTGCCATGCAGAAATACAGCTCAATCGTGTTCATCGCCGGCGTGCTGGTTTTCGGCCTATGCCGCGCACTCGCGCAAACGGCGCCGGCAACGACTGCCGACACCGCCAAAGGTAAAGCGCTTGTCGACGGCAAGGGCATGACGCTTTACGTGTTCGACCGCGACGCCGCCGGCGTCTCGAATTGCAACGACCAATGCGCCGCCAATTGGCCGCCGCTGATGGCATCCGCCGACGCCAAGCCATCCGGCCAATGGACCGTCATCACGCGAAAAGACGGCGGCAAACAATGGGCTTACAAAGGCAAACCCGTCTATGCCTTCAAGAAGGATACCAAGCCCGGCGATGCGAGCGGCGACGGCCTCAATAACGTCTGGCACATCGCCGCGCCGTAAACGTTGCTAAAGCGGCAGCTCGGCGAGCGTCTTCAACGCGTAGAACTGCACCGGTTCGTGCCGTCCCTTGACCGGCGCTTCATGCAATTCATGGCCGACGAGGCGCAGGCCGGCGGCCTCGGCGGCTTGGCGCGAAATAATGACGGCGCAGTCGTATTCCTTGGTCAGGCTCTCAAGCCGGGCGCAAGTATTGACGGTGTCGCCGATGGCGGTGAGGATTTGGGAGCGCGGCGGCCCCATCGCGCCGACGATGGCCTCGGCGTGGTGAATGCCGATGCCGATCCGCAATGGCTCCTTTAAGTCGGCGCGGAGCCGACGATTCAACTGATCGAGCCGGGCCAGCATTTCGCGCGCGCCGCGCACGGCGTCGGCCGCTCCGGCCGCCGGCTCGGCATAGAGACCATAGAGCGCCATCAGTCCGTCGCCGGTGAATTGCGAGTAATGTCCGCGTGTGGCGACGAGCGCCTGGGTCATCTCATGAAAAAACTGATTGAGAATGAAGAGGACGTCGTAAGGCAGCTTGGCCTCGCCCAGCGTGGTCGAGCCGCGCATATCGACGAAGACGACCGTGATCGGGCGCTCGCTGCCTTCGAGCCCGCCGCGCACGGCGCCGTCGGCGGCGCTGGCGTCGGCGGCCAATAACGGCATCACCGCGATGTCGGCGGTCGGACGGATCTGGCAGGCGAGCCGCATGCCGGATGTGGCACCGATGCGCGATAGCGCCTTGGCTTCCAAGCCGGACGGCTCGGGAAGCCGATCGAGCCCCCTGGTCACCAAAACGCGGCACGTCGTGCAGCGCGCCCGCCCGCCGCATACCGAGGCGTGCGCTATACCATGGGCGCGCAGCGTCTCGAGCACGGTGGCGCCGGGCAGGATCGGCACGCTGCGGCCGTTGGCATGCGACAGCGTCGGCGGCTTGCGCCGGCGATATTGCCAGGCGCGGACGCCGCGTCCGGCAAACGGCAGCAGCACCAAACCGAGATAAATACCCCAGCCGATATGCACCATCCGATCGACTTCGGCCGCCGTCTGCTCGGTCAGATTGGAATCGCCCAGCGACGAACCGGCGAAATCGGGATCGGCCTTGGCTTCGCGCAGCACTTGATTGCCGCCGGTGACGTAGCCGGCCAGCGCCAAGGTCGGCAGCAATAGCCCGAAGCCGAAGAACAACGGCCGCCAGTCCGGATACCAGCGCTTGGTGCGCAGCCAGTAATGAATGCCGATGCAGGCATGGGTCCATACCGTGACCACGGCGATCATCTGCACGGCGCCGAGCCACGGAAACATCACCCATTGAACGATAAAGACCGTGCTGTAGTAGCTGGTGACGTCGAGCAGTTCCTCGGCGATGCGTGTCGCGACAACGTGCGTCATCAACAGCACCGGGATGCACAGCCCGAGCGAGAGTTGCGTCCACTCCCAGCGGTTCAAGCGCAGCGAGCGTCGAATGTAGATCGACCACAAGGCGTTGCCGAAGTGGGTGAGAAATGCCGCTAGCAGAGTGCCGGTGCCGATCCAGGTCCGCCACGGATACATGAGAAAGTTACGCACCGCCTCGGCGTCTTCGAAAGACACCAGCAAAAGGCAATGTGCGGTCAGATGACAAATAACGAAGGCGAGCATGACGAGCGCACTCGTCAGCCGCAGCCGTGCCCGCCATTGCCGAAAATCCGGATTCATCCCGTGCCCCATGGCCAATCAGCTTGCTTTCGATTGACTGCTTAGAGCATGATCCGGAAAAGTGGACGCCGGTTTTCCGAAAAGATCATGCTCCATCAAAAAGGTATAGAGCGCAATCGATTCAGCTTGAAACGATTGCGCTCTAGAAGGGCGAAAAAGTCCCCGCCTTGCGTCAGTATAAGCGGCCGGCCGTGAAAATTCGCCGCGGCGACAGGCTCAGGCAATAGCGGCCGGTATTACGACTGGCCTTCGCTCTCGCCGCTCCCGCTCGCACGGCCGTCGCTATTGTCGAATTTGTTGGTCTTCGGAAAACCCTTCGGCGCCAGGCGGCCGGCATCGGCGCGATTGCCCCGCCAGTCGGCAAGTTCCTTGAGCGATAGATTGAAGGCGCGCCCGGCCGAGTCGGTCCAAGTCAGGCCCTTTTCTGCCTCGAAAGTCTTGATGTCGCAGAGGCCGCCGTCCTTGTGGCGCTGCAGCCGCACGCCGCGGCCGCGCGCCATGTCCGGCACCTGCTCGATCGGGAAGATCAGCATCTTGCGGTTGTCGCCGATCGCCGCGACAAGTTCCCCGTCGGCCGGCGCCACGGCGCACGCCGCGTCGGGCAATTTGACGTTGAGCACCTGCTTGCCCTTGCGCGTATTGGCGAGACACTCATCCTCGGCCACGACGAATCCCCTGCCCTGGCGGCTTGCGACGATGAGCTTGCGGCCGCCCTGATAACGGAACACCGAAACGACGTCCGCCTCCTGTTCAACGTCGATGAAGAGCCGGATCGGCTCGCCGTGGCCGCGACCGCCCGGCAGTTTCGCCGCTTCGATGGTGTAGAAGCGGCCGTCGCTAGCGAAGATCAGAAGCTTCGAGGTGGTTTCGGCAGAGAACGCGAGCTTAAGGCCGTCGTCGGCCTTAAACGCGAGCGTGGACAGATCCGCGACTTGGCCGCGCAGCGCGCGGATCCAGCCCTTCTCGGAAACGACCACGGTGATCGGCTCGCGCTCGACCAAGGCCTCCTCGATAGCCGCCTCATCGTGCTCCGGCGCTTGTGCAAAGCCGGTGCGGCGCTTGCCGAGCGGGGTCTTCGCTCCAAACTTGTCGCGAACGTCTTTGATTTCTTCCGCGATCTTCTTCCATTGCTGCTTTTCGGAACGGATCAGTTCCTCGATCGACTTCTTCTCCGCACCTAAATCCTTCTCCTCCCGGCGGATCTCCATTTCCTCGAGGCGGCGCAGGTTGCGCAGCCGCATATTGAGGATGGCGTCGGCCTGCACGTCGGACAGTTTGAACGTCTTCATCAGGACGGGCTTCGGCTCGTCCTCCCTGCGGATGATCTTGATGACCTTGTCGAGATTGAGATAGGCGACCAGATAGCCGCCCAAAACTTCGAGCCGATGCTCGATCTGGCTCAATCGGTAGCGCGAGCGGCGTAACAGGACGTCGCGGCGGTGGGCCAGCCATTCGCAGAGCGCCTCGGCAAGACCGAGCACTTTCGGAATGCGGCCCCGCACCAGCACGTTCATGTTGAGGGGCACCCGGCTTTCAAGCTCGGTGAGCTTGAACAAGCTCTCCATCAACAGCGCCGGGTCGACCGAGCGCGAGCGCGGCTCGAAGACGAGGCGCACATCCTCAGCCGACTCGTCGCGCATGTCGGCGAGGAACGGCAGCTTCTTTTCGTTGATCAGTTCGGCGATGCGCTCGACCAGGCGCATCTTTTGCACCTGCCAGGGAATTTCCGTGACCACGATCTGATAGGTGCCGCGCCCGGTGTCTTCCGTCTTCCAGCGCGCGCGCAGGCGGAACGAGCCGCGGCCGGTCGCGTAAGCCTCGGCGATGGCCGCCGGCGGATCGACGACGAGGCCGCCGGTCGGAAAATCCGGGCCCGGCACATATTTGAGCAGCGTTTTCGATCGCGCATTCGGCTGCTCGATGAGATAGAGCGCCGCGTCGCACAGCTCGGCGACGTTATGCGGCGGAATGGACGTCGCCATGCCAACCGCAATGCCTTGCGAGCCGTTGGCCAGCAAATTCGGGAATGCCGCAGGCAGCACGACCGGTTCTTGCGAAACGCCGTCGTAATTCGGCCGAAAATCGACAGCGTCCTCGTCGATGCCGTCGAGCAGGAGCCGCGCGACTTCGGTCAAGCGCGCTTCGGTATAGCGGTAGGCCGCGGCGTTATCGCCGTCGATATTGCCGAAATTACCCTGGCCGTCGACCAGCGGATAGCGCGAGGCAAAGTCCTGCGCCAGCCGCACCAGCGCGTCGTAGATCGCCTGATCGCCGTGCGGGTGGAAATTGCCCATCACGTCGCCGACGATCTTCGCCGACTTCTTGAATGCCGCGCCGGGATCGAGGTGCAAAAGCCGCATGCCGTAGAGGATGCGCCGGTGCACGGGTTTGAGCCCGTCGCGCGCATCCGGCAGCGCGCGATGCATGATGGTGGACAGCGCATAAGCGAGGTAGCGCTCCTCCAGCGCCTCGCGCAGCGGAATTTCCTGGATGCCGCTCGGCTCGGGGGGAATCACTTTCTTATTCATGGCGTAAAAGCGCTACCCCTGTTGGGGAGTCTGAACAAGGGACGCGAGTGCGGCGACGAAGCGGGCGCGGGCCTCCGGCACAGCCAGCCCGCGGGGAGCAAAGGCGTGGCGATCGAGAAAAAAGCCGGTCAGCGCAAAGGCATCGGCAAGCTCTTGCGCCGATGCCGGGCTGGTCTCCGTCTGCAGAAAGGCCGGCAGCCGCAACAGCTTGTCGCGATAGGCTTCGCCCGCGGCGCGCGACACGGCGCGGCCCGATCGCGGCGAGACGTAGATGAGATCGTCGGTCGTCCCCGTTGCGGCGCAGGATGAAAGATCGAGGCCAAAGCCCAGTTCCGCCAAAAAATTAAGCTCGAAGCGCGCAATCATCGGCGGCGCGCGGCGCGGGTCGTCGAGGCAGTTCAAGATCGCTTCGAGCGCGGCATAGATCGCCGCATGCGGCTCCCGCTCCGCCAGCAAGCGGCACAACGCCGCCAGATGCGTCACGCCGTGGACGGCATGCGCAGCCGACAGATAACCCGCCGCACGCAGCTCCAGTCCTTCCACCGTATAATGACCGAGATGCTCGTCGAGCCGCGCCCGCCAGGTCGCGCGCAGAGCATTGCCCGGCTGCAGCACCCCGCGCAAACGCGTGCCGGCGCCGCCGCGCACCAGGCCGAGATGCCGGCCGTGCTCGATCGTCAGCAATTCGAGGATGACGCTCGTTTCGCCGTGGCGCTTGACGCCGAGCACGATACCTTCATCGGTCCATTGCATGGGCTGTATTTAGTATGCCTGTCATCATCCGCGAAGGCGGATGGTCCGGTAAACGCCAAGCCAGCGATGATGACTGGATGCCCCGTCTTTGCGGAGCATGACAAGTCACTGCTTCGGGAATTCCAATCCCATCTCGCGGTAGCGCTCCGGATCGTCACCCCAGCCTTCGCGGACTTTGACATGAAGAAAGAGGTGCACCGGCTGCTCGATCGCGGCGGCGATGTCGGCGCGCGCCGCCGCGCCGATCGCCTTGATCGATTGGCCGCCCTTGCCGAGCACGATTTTGCGCTGGCTTTCGCGCTCAACATAAATCGTCTGCTCGATGCGCACCGAGCCGTCCTTCAATTCCTTCCAGACCTCGGTCTCCACCGTCGACTGGTAGGGCAATTCCTGGTGCAGGCGTAGATAGAGCTTCTCCCGCGTGATTTCGGCGGCCAGCTGGCGCAGCGGCGCATCCGAAATCTGATCCTCCGGATAAAGCCACGGCCCGGCCGGAACATGCGCGGCAAGGAAGTTCTTGAGCTCGACGATGCCGTCGCCCTTGAGCGCCGAGATCATGAAGGTCGCGGCGAAGGCCAAGCGCTCGTTGAGCTTTTGCGTCAAAGCCAGCAGCGCGGGCTTGGCGATAATGTCGACTTTGTTGAGCACGAGCACTTTGGGCGCGCGGACGTCGCCGAGCGCGCGCAAGATCGCCTCGTCGTCGTCCTTGATGCCCTTTTTGGCGTCGATCACGAGCGCGACCAGATCGGCATCCCGCGTCGAGCCCCAGGCGGTGCCGACCATGGCGCGGTCAAGCCGCCGCCGCGGCGAAAAAATTCCCGGCGTATCGACGAAGATCAGCTGCGCGGGACCTTCGATAGCAATGCCGCGCACCAGCGCGCGCGTGGTTTGCACTTTCGGCGTGACGATCGAGATTTTGGCGCCGACCAGGGCATTGAGCAGCGTCGATTTGCCGACGTTTGGCGCGCCGATCAGCGCCACGAAGCCGGCGCGTTTCTCGGGTTCGGCCGAGTCAGCCATTGCGTCGCGCGGGCCGCACGCCCTGGCGCGCCAGCATGGCGGCGGCCGCCGCCTGCTCCGCGGCGCGCTTGGATCGGGCAATGCCTTCGGTCGGCGCAAAGGGCGGGAGCTGCACCGCGACCCGGAATTCGGGATTGTGATCGGGACCGGAGCGCGCGACCTCGCGGTAGGTGGGGGTCGCCAGGCCGCGGGCCTGCGCCCATTCCTGCAGGATGGTTTTCGGGTCGCGCAACGGCTGCGCCGTGGCCCGCAGGCGCACCTCCCACAGCCGTTCGACCAATCCTTCAGCGGCCTTATAGCCGCCGTCGAGGTAGACGGCGCCGATCACCGCCTCGCAGACATCGGCGAGGATCGCCGGGCGGCTGCGGGCGCCCGCATTGGCCTCCGACGCGCCGACGCGAATGGCGGCGCCGAGATCGATCGCGCGCGCGACCTCGGCGCAGGTTTCCTTGCGCACCAGATCGGCGAGCCGCCGCGACAGCTCGCCTTCGTCGGCCTTCGGGAAGGTGCGATACAACATGTCGGAAATCACCAGGCCGAGGACGTGATCGCCGAGAAATTCGAGGCGCTGATAGCTGCTGGCGCGATTGCGGCCACCCTTGAGCGCCGAAATATGGGTCAGCGCGCTTTCGAGCATCTCGGCATGACTGAAGCGATAGCCGATACGCTCTTCCAGAGCCGTGGCGGCGCGTTTGCGGCGGCGTGCCGCTGTCTTCAGCTTGGGTTTTGGACCGTCGGTTTCCGCAGCCGCGACTGCCGCGACGGCGGCCTCCCCGGCCGGCGGTTCGCGAACGATGGCGGGCTTGGCTTTCTTTCGGCCACTCATCGTACCAGCGTGAACAGGCGGTTCCAGCGCACCGCCCAGGGCCAGCGCCACACCTCCCAGGCGTGGGTATCGTCGCGGATGGAGAAGAAAATGATTTGCGCCCGACCGATGAAATTCTCGAACGGCACGTAGCCGACCTGGCTGAGCACCCGGCTGTCGGTCGAGTTGTCGCGGTTGTCGCCCATCATGAAATAATGATCGGGCGGCACCGTATAGACCGGGGTGTTGTCGTAAAAACCGTTGTCGGTGAGATCGATGGTCGTATAGCTGACGCCGTTCGGCAGCGTCTCGCGATACCGTTTGACGCGCTGCACGACGCCGTCGTCGTCGGTGACGTAATCGTCGACCCGCTCGCGCTTGACCGGCGTGCCATTGATGTTGAGCACGCCATCGATCATCTGGATGCGGTCGCCGGGCAGGCCGATGACGCGCTTGATGTAATCGATCGAGTCGTCCTTCGGCAGCCGAAACACCGCGACGTCGCCGCGCTGCGGCGTCCAGCTCGAAGGGAGCCGTCCCGAAAACATATCCGGCGAGAACGGGAACGAGTAGTGCGTATAGCCGTAGGAATATTTTGAAACGAACAGATAATCGCCGACCAACAGCGTCGGGATCATCGAACCGGATGGAATATTGAAAGGCTGAAAAAGAAACGTCCTGATGACGACGGCGATAATCAGGGCATGGAACACCACGCGGACCGTCTCGGCGAAGCCACCCTCTTTACGCTTGGTTCCGGTCTGCACGCTCATCGCCTGTCGTCTCGCATTGCACGCGCCCCGCGACTTTGTAGCCTTTGGGGCACCCACAAAGCAATTGCGCGGGGAATTCGCCGCGGGCCGCGGCCAGGCTGTTTTATGGAGCAATCCCATGCAGTTACGGCCGACGCCGCGCACATGACGAAATTTTCATTGCCGCATCGGCACGTCAGTTTCAACGCCCGGAGCCGCGATCAGCCGCCTGCCGGAATCGCCGAGATGACGACAAAGGCATGCGCCATAGGCCCTTCGTCGGTAATCGTAACGTCAATGCGCGCCTCATATCCGGCGGGTGTGATTTTCTGCAGGCGGCGCATGGCGCCGCCGGTCAGCTCCATCGTCGGCCGCCCGCCCTGCAGGTTGACCACGCCCATATCGCGCCACCACACGCCGGCGCGCAGACCGGTTCCCAGCGCCTTGGCGCAGGCTTCCTTGGCGGCGAAGCGCTTGGCATAGGTTTCGATGCGGTTGCGCCGCTTGTCCGCTTTGGCCCGCTCGATGGGCGTAAATATGCGATCGAGGAAACGCTCGCCGTGGCGCTCGATCACCTTGGCGATGCGGCGGGCGTCGGTGATGTCGGAGCCGATGCCGAGAATCATGACCTGGTTCCGGTTCGCGATCTGCCGCGGTCCATGGCCGATCGCATCAGTCGCACCGCCGCGCCCAGACCGGCGAAGATCGCCTCGCCGATGAGGAAGTGGCCGATATTGAGCTCGACGATGTCGCCGAGCGCGGCGATATTTTCCGCCGTAACGAAATCGAGTCCATGGCCGGCATGGACTTCGAGGCCGGCGTTCTTGGCCTGCGCGGCGCCGCGCACAATACGATCGAACTCGACGGCGGCCGCCACCGTGTCGCCCGCCGCCAGCTTTTCGCACCAGGCGCCGGTGTGGATCTCGATGACCGGCGCGCCGATCGCGCTGGCGGCTTCGATCTGCGCTGGTTCGGCGGCGATAAAAAGCGAAACGCGGATGCCGGCCGCCGCCAACTGACCGACGGCCGTCCGCAACGCGTCGCGCTGGCCCGCGGCATCGAGACCGCCTTCGGTGGTGCGCTCGGCCCGCCGCTCCGGGACGATGCAGGCAGCATGGGGCTTAAGCTTGCAGGCAAAGCCGACCATCTCCGGCGTCGCCGCCATCTCGAGATTGAACGGCTTTGTGATGCGCTCCTTGAGGCGGACGATATCGTCGTCGGTGATGTGCCGGCGATCTTCGCGCAGATGCGCGGTGATGCCGTCGGCGCCGGCGGCGATCGCGACCTCGGCCGCCTTGACCGGATCGGGATGATGCCCGCCGCGCGCATTGCGCACGGTGGCGACGTGATCGACATTGACGCCGAGGCGGATGGGAGGAACCGGCATATCGGACGATCGCCTTTGTGTCGCGCCAACTCTTATCCGTTCACGCGCTCGGCATTAGCGACCACTTTCTTCGCCCGCAATTGCGAAATGATCGAAGTGAGGTGCTTCAGGTTATAGACTTCAAGATCGATGGTCAGTTCGGTGAAATCCGGTGACTGCCGGACCATTTTTATGTTGTCGATATTGCCGTCGTGCTCGGCGATCACTTGCGCGATCTGCGCCAGGGTACCGGGCGAGTTGACCGATTGCACCGCAAGCTGCGCCGGGAACCGCTGCGGCACCTTATCGTCGATGTCCCAGCGCACGTCGAGCCAGCGATCCGGTTCGTCCTCGAAAGCTTTTAGCGCTTCCGACTGGATCGGATAGATGGTGATGCCCTCCCCCGGCGTCATGATGCCGACGATGCGGTCGCCGGGAACAGCGCCGCCTTTGGGCGCAAACCGCACCGGCAGATCGCTGTTGATGCCGCGGATCGGGATTGCCGCGCCGTCGTCGCCGGCGGTCGGCACCTTGAACTTCAACGCTCTGGCGAATTTCAAGCCGAACCAGCCGCTTTCCGACTTTGCCAGGACCGGCGTGACGCGCTCGTCCTTGTAATCGGGATACATCGCGCGCGCGACATCGGAGGCCTTCATCTCGCCGCGGCCGACCGCCGACATCACGTCGTCGATCGAGGCGCGCGCCAGCCGCGGCAAAGCGCCTTCCAGCTTCTCGTCCGAATATTCGATCTTGGCGCGCTGGCACAGCCGTTCCACCATACGGCGGCCGAGCCCGGCATACTGGTTGCGCACGGCATCGCGTGTCGCCCGCCGGATCGCGTCGCGCGCCTTTCCCGTCACCACGATCGATTCCCAAGCGCTCGGCGGTGACGTCTGCGCCTTCGACGTCAAAATCTGCACTTCGTCGCCGTTCTGCAATGAAGAGCTGAGCGGTCCGATCTTGCCGTTGATCTTGGCGCCGATCGCCATATTGCCGACGTCGGTATGCACCGCGTAGGCGAAGTCGATCGGGGTCGCCCCGCGCGGCAGCGCAATCAGCTTGCCCTTTGGCGTGAAGCAAAACACCTGATCGTAGAAGAGCTCGAGTTTGGTGTGCTCCAAAAACTCTTCCGGGTCGGAACCTTCGGCGAGAAGCTCGATGGTGCGGCGCAGCCAGGCATAGGCGCTCGACTCCCGCGCCAGCATTTCCGTCGGCGATCCCCGTTCGTCCTTGTACAGCGCATGGGCGGCGATGCCGTATTCGGCGATTTGCTGCATATCGCGGGTGCGGATTTGCAGCTCGACGCGTTGCTTGCCCGGCCCGATCACGGTGGTGTGGATCGAGCGGTAATCGTTCTGCTTCGGCGTGGAGACGTAGTCCTTGAAGCGTCCCGGAACCACCGGCCAGGTCGTGTGCACGATGCCGACTGCCTGGTAGCACTCGGCGACGTTGCCGACGACGACGCGGAAGCCGAAAATATCGGATAGCTGCTCGAAGCCGACCGCTTTGCGCTCCATCTTGCGCCAGATCGAGTAAGCGCGCTTGCGCCGGCCGGTCACTTCGGCGGCGATGCCGCGATCGGCAAGTTTCTTGGTGAGCTGCTGCTCGATCTCGGTGATCCAGCCGCTCGAACGCGCGGCAAGCGTTTCGAGCCGCTCGGTGAGGACCTTGTAGGCGTCGGGATTGAGTTCGCGGAAGGCCAGGTCTTCCAGCTCCTCGCGCATCTCCTGCATGCCCATGCGGCCGGCCAGAGGGGCATAGATTTCGAGCGTCTCATCGGCGGTGCGACGGCGCGCTTCGGGCGGCTGATAGGCGAGCGTGCGCATATTGTGGAGCCGGTCGGCGAGCTTGATCAGCAGCACCCGCACGTCGTCGGCAATGGCGAGGAGGAGCTTGCGCAGATTCTCGGCCTGCTTGGCTTCCCGGGACACGAGTTCGAGCCGCTTCAATTTGGTCAGCCCCTCGACCAGGAGCCCGATTTCGCGCCCGAATAGGCGGTCGATCTCGACGCGGGTGGCGTCGGTATCCTCGATGGTGTCGTGCAGCAGCGCCGCCGCAATGGTGGCATCGTCGAGCTTCAGCTCGGTCAGAATCGCGGCGACTTCGAGGGGATGCGAGATGTAGGGGTCGCCCGAGGCCCGCTTCTGCTCGCCGTGCGCGCGCATGGCGTAGACATAGGCGCGGTTGAGCAGGTCCTCGTTGGCTTTGGGATTATATTGCTTGACCCGCTCGATCAGGTCGTACTGCCGCATCAGGCGTTTTCGTGCCTTCGGCGGCGGCGGGGCTTGCCCGTCCAGCGGCACCAGGGCGGGAGCGCGCGCCGCCGACATCCGAGGTCTCGGCTGGTTCTGCATCCGCGGCAGATCGATCGGCGAGCGCGCCATGACAGCCCTTCGGCGATGCTTTGGCGACCGGCTCCGGCGGCAGAGTCGGCCCAAAACCGATCACAAGGATATCATGGAGCGGCGCCCGCGCCACAAGACGCGAGGGCTGCGGTAGACGCACAATACGAGCAGTCGCGGCAAGGTCTGCCGGCGGCAAAGCCAATTTAGGTTAAAATAGCCTCACGAATGGCGGCGAAGCCGTGCGCAGGGCGCGGCTTATTCTTCCTCGTCCCCGACATCGGGCTCGGGCTGATTTTCCGGAGGCGTCAAGCCTTCGAGGCCCTTGAGCAGCTCTTCCTCGGACATGCGGTCGGTCGTGACGTCGGTATCGTCGGCGTCCACCCCGGTCCCCGGCGCCCCGATCAGCGGGACTGTCTCGGGTTCAGGCTCATCGACCTCGACATATTTCTGCAGGGAATGGACCAGCTCCTCCTTGAGGTCCTCCGGCGAAATGGCCTGTTCCGCGATCTCCCGCAACGCCACGACCGGGTTCTTGTCGTTGTCCCGCTCGACGGCGATCTGCGTGCCGGAGGCGATCATGCGTGCCCGATGGCTGGCCAACAGGACCAGATCAAACCGGTTTTCGACCTTGTCGATGCAATCTTCAACGGTGACGCGGGCCATTGAGCGAGGTTCCTATGGCAGTCGGGGGGTCCCGCAACGGGACGTTGTCCGCAATGTGGCGCTTAGGTATCGTTCCGAGCCGCCAAGCGCAAGGCCGATTTTTGCTTGGAATTTCCGCCCCCGGGGGCGACGAAATTGAAGTTCCTAGAGCTGGCGGCCAAATAGGCAACACAGTTAAGGCCCTGCCCCAGGCAAGGATAGCGACCTGGCACCCCTTTCATTCCAAAATTCGCGCAGTGGTGCAGCCTTGCGAAGTTCGGAATCGGAATGCCAGGGCGATATTTAACTTGGCGCAGGCACGCCGCTCTGTTACCGAAATTTCGGGAACCGCGTTACGGTGTTCCGAATCATACTATCGGAAATACCGCGACGGCGTGCCGCAAGTGTTTTCGCCACACTAAAGCTTGCCACGGCTCAATCTGGCGATAGTACTTCGGGGCGAGAATAGCTTCGACCGTCGAATGTTTCCGATGGCGAGAAACCTAGATTTAAAGCACGCCGGCATCGTCTAGTTCATTGCAGCCGATCCGGTTTCATCACGAGAGACAGTCACGAGAGAATCATGTCGGCACAGATCGAAAAAATCGCGTTATTCATTGATGGCGCCAATCTCTACGCTACGGCAAAATCGCTCGGCTTCGATATCGATTACAAGCGGCTGTTACGCGAATTCCAGTCGCGCGGCTATCTGGTGCGCGCATTCTACTACACCGCGGTGATCGAGGATCAGGAATATTCCTCGATCCGTCCGCTGATCGATTGGCTTGACTACAACGGCTACACCGTCGTCACCAAGGCGACCAAGGAGTTCGTCGATCAGACCGGCCGGCGCAAGGTCAAGGGCAATATGGACATCGAGCTTGCGGTCGACGCCATGGAACTCGCGCCGCATATCGATCAGATGGTTTTGTTCTCCGGCGACGGCGATTTCCGCTCGTTGGTCGAGGCGGTGCAGCGCCGCGGCGTGCGCGTCGTGGTCGTCTCGACGATTTCCACGCAGCCGCCGATGGTCGCCGACGAACTGCGTCGTCAGGCCGACCAGTTCGTCGACATCATCGAGCTGCAAAATAAGATTGGTCGCGATCCGGGAGAGCGGCCGGTGCGCGAGCCGAGGGACGCCCGCGAGCCGCGCGGCGAACCGCGCCATACTCCGCAATTTCTGCAGCGTAGTCCGACCGCGACGCGCGTCGAAGTCGAAGAGGACGAGTTCGAAGACGAATAGTCGCCGCGTTAGTCGCCAGCTTATTCGCCAAGTTCATTGCCGAGGATCGATCCAAGGACCAAGCCATGACGCGCCCGAGCGGGATGCCCGGCCGCGATTGCCCGCGCTGTCCGCGTCTGGTTTCCTTTCGCCACACCTGGCGTGAGCGCGAACCGCAATGGTTCAACGCGCCGGTTGATTCATTCGGTCCGCTTGACGCGCGCTTGCTCATTGTCGGCCTTGCCCCCGGGCTGCGCGGCGCCAACCGCACCGGGCGGCCGTTTACCGGCGACTATGCCGGCGATCTGCTCTACGCGACGCTTTTGCAATTCGGCTTCGCCCGCGGCGTCTATCAGGCGAGCGCCGACGACGGGCTTGAGCTCGTCGATTGCCGGATCACCAACGCCGTGCGTTGCGTGCCGCCGGAGAACAAGCCCACGCCGGACGAGATCGCCACCTGCCGCGATTTCCTGGCCGCCACCGTGAAGGAAATGCCGCGGCTTGCTGCGGTTCTGGCGCTCGGCCGCATCGCGCACGAGACCTTCGTCGTTACCAGCGGCGCGCGGCGATCGGAGTTTCCCTTCGGCCACGGCCGGGCGCACGCAATCGGCGCGCTGACTTTGTACGACAGCTATCACTGCTCGCGCTACAACACCAATACCGGCGTACTCACGCCGCAAATGTTTCGCGACGTGATTGCCCAGGCCCGCAAAACGCTCGATACGGCGAAGGCGTAGCAGCGTCACCCACCGCTGCACAGCCAGGCAATGACCTCCTCGGCGTTCTTATCGGGCGGAAAGACCGGATAGAACGCTTTGACGATCGCCCCGTCGTCGATGACGAGCGCCATGCGCTTAAACAGCGTCATGCCGGAGGTCGTAAACGTCGGCAGGCCGATGGCGCGTCCGAGCTTCAAGCCGGCGTCGGACAGCAGCGGGAACGGCAGGTGCAGCCGCTCGGCCGCCTCGCGCTGATAGGCGCTATCTTGCGTCGATAGGCCAAAGACATGGGCAACGCCGAGGGCGCTGAGCTCGGCAAAGTGATCGCGGAAACCGCATGACTGCGGCGTGCAGCCGCGCGCACCGGGGATATCGTCCCAGCCGGGCGGGGCATCGACGCCAGGCACGCCGGTGCGCGGATAGATATAGAGCACGGTACGGCCGTTGAGCTTCGACAGATTCACGGCAGGTCCGCTGGTGGACGCCAACGCGATATCCGGCAATGTCATGCCGGTCAGATGACGCGCGCCGCCGTCGTCCTGCGGGACCGGGATATCGGGCGGCAAAAAGGTCGGATCGTGGGCGCCCGCAGGCTCTCGCGCGTTCACGACTGGCCTGCCGCATACGACATGAATTCCATCAGCGAGCCGTCGGGATCGCGAAAATAAACGCTGGTGCCCGCCCCTTTGGCGCCGAAACGCCGCATCGGCCCGTTTTCGATGCGAATGCCGCAGCTTTGCAGATGGGCGATCGCGTCGGCGATCGGCCCCATCCATTCGAAGCACAGATCGCTATTGCCGGGCGCGACCGGAAGCCGCGCCACCTCCGCCGGTTTTACGCCCGGACCATGGACATTGAGCTGCTTGTCGCCGAACCGGTAGGCGTAGCCCGTGGGCCGCTCGACAAGCTCGGCCCCCAAGACGGTCGTATAAAACGCATTGGAGCGCTGCCAATCGGTGACGTGAATGACGCAATGGTCGAGCTTGCTCGGAACGGACATATCGACACCTCGTTTCGACGTCTCTTTGCGCTCACCCCTTTTGCCGCAACAGCCGGCCGCGCTCGCGTTCCCACGACCGCTTCTTTTCGGTGTCGCGCTTGTCATAAAGTTTTTTGCCGCGCGCCAGAGCGAGTTCGACCTTGGCGCGGCCTTTCTCGTTGAAATAGAGCTTTAGCGGCACCAGCGTCATGCCCTCGCGCTCCACCGCGCCAACGAGCTTGTTGATCTGGCGCTTGTGCAACAACAGCTTGCGCGGCCGCTTCGGCGTGTGATTGAAACGGTTCGCCTGTAAATATTCCGGAATATTTGAATTGATCAGCCAGATCTCGCCGCCGCGCGCATCGGCATAGGATTCCGCGATCGTGGCCTTGCCCTGGCGCAGCGATTTCACTTCGGTGCCGGTGAGCGCGACGCCCGCTTCGAACGTTTCGTCGATGAAATAATTGAATCGCGCCTTGCGGTTGTCGGCAACGACACGAAGCTTCCGTTCGGTTTTGGCGGCCACGACTCGGGTCCCGGGCTCAGCGGCTCTTCAGCAGGTCGCGAATTTCGGTCAGCAATTGCACTTCCGGCGATGGAGCGACCGGAGCCGCCGGCGGCGGCGGCGCCTCTTTGAGCCGGTTGATGCCCTTGATGGCCAAGAACAGCACCCAGGCGATGATCATGAAATTGATCACAAGAGTGACGAAATTACCCCAGGCCAGGACGGCGCCTTGCTTTTTGGCGTCAACGAGCGATGTTGCCGTCACTTTCGCCGACAGTGGGATGAAATAGTTGGAAAAATCGAGTCCGCCCGTGATGGCGCCGACGAGCGGCATGACGATGTCGTTGACCAGCGAGTTGACGATCGCCCCGAATGCCGCGCCGATGATAACGCCGACGGCAAGATCGACGACGCTGCCGCGCATGGCGAATTTCTTGAACTCTTCGAGCATTCGTCCCACCCTCTATCGATCGAATGCCGCCGATGCCGGTCGCGCAGCGAAATATCGCGCTCGCGAAAGCGGACGTCTTCAGTTGATCAGACCGGCATGTGTCATGGCCTGGCGCACGGCCGCCTGCGCCTTCTCGGTCGCCGGCACCATCGGCAGGCGCAACGCATTGGCGCATTTGCCGATGAGCGACAGCGCATATTTGATCGGCGCCGGGCTGGTGTCGACGAAGAGATTGACATGCAGCGGCGCCAGCTTGTCCTGCAATTTCAGGGCGGCGGCAAAATCGCCGCGCAAACACGCCGCCTGGAATTCGGCGCACAGCCGCGGCGCCACATTCGAGGTCACCGAGATGCAGCCATGGCCGCCGTGGGCCATGAATCCCAACGCGGTGATATCCTCGCCGGACAATTGATTGAAGTCCTCACCCATGGCCGCGCGTTGCTGCGAGACCCGCGCCATGTTCGCAGTGGCGTCCTTGACGCCGGCGATGTTCTTGAGCTCGTACAGCCGCTTCATGGTCTCGACCGACATGTCGATCACCGACCGGCCCGGGATGTTGTAGATGATAATGGGAATGCCAATGGCGTCGTTGATCGCCTTGTAGTGCGCGTAGAGCCCGTCCTGCGTCGGCTTGTTGTAATAGGGCGTGACCACGAGCACCGCATCGGCGCCGGCCTTTTCGGCGTGTTGGGCGAGATCGACCGCCTCCTTGGTCGAATTGGAGCCGGCACCGGCCACCACCGGCACCCGGCCGCGCGCTTGCTCGACGCACCATTCCACGACGTCGTTATGCTCGGCATGGGACAGCGTCGGGCTTTCGCCCGTGGTGCCGACCGGGACGAGCCCGTTGGTGCCCTCGGCGATCTGCCAATCGACCAGGTCGCGGAACGCTTTCTCGTCAACGGAACCGTTCTTGAACGGGGTGACCAGCGCGGTAAAGGAGCCTCGAAAGCTTGTCTTGGCAGACATGACACGATCCATGAAACGGCCGATGGCGCGGGCCATGCGGATGCCGCGGACACGGCTCCACCTGTGGAACCGGCCCCGCCGTCTTGCATAGATATCGGGTCATGACCGGGCTTGAAAGCCCCCAGCAGGGTGTCGGCCAGTATTTCACAGCGTCCTTTACAGGGTGGACAGTATTCCTTTTTGTAGCGAATCTGCCCCGCCGTATCCGCTAAACGGTGTGGGTCGACCATAAGAGGGCGTGGATTGGCAATCGTCAAAGAGATATTCCCGGATTTTGCCGCCGCGCTGGCCGCTTGCGGCCGGGCTATAACAATTCCGACATCGCGGAGGTTATCGCCTACAAGACCGCCCTTCCCGTCGACCATCGCCAGTTTGCACCCGAACAGGCGATCAATTCGATCTTGGCGGTTGGGATTACCGCGGCGGAAGTCGGCAACCGGCCCCGGACGGTAGTCGACTTCGGCGGCGGATGTGGCTTTCACTATTTTAGGGTCGTTCCGACAATTCGTACGCCATTGCGGTGGACCCTCTCGAAACTTTGACATCGCTGACGGCGCTGCGACCACGCTATTTCGGACTTCTCCGCTTGCCCGCCTGGGGTAAACCTCCGCTCGTTGGCCTGCAGACGTCGGCGTTGTCGGAGAACGGCATCGGTCCCATGCCACCGAATTTTCCCGACCGGATGATCACTTCTCCGGTCAGCTTCACGAATTTCGACGACGTCATGCGAGTTCTCGGCGAATACGAGATTGCGATGTCGACCGTTTCGCCAAGTTCAACATATGAGATTCGCGGTCAGCCGGTTCAGGCCCTTAGCGTGATCTTTCGCACAAAGGACAATGCCCCGGGCAGTTAGTGTGTTCGCAGGTGACATACATGTTCGGAACTCACACCTTAACGCGGTTGGGTATCGGTATTAGCCCTTTGCCAAGTCCAACGCGGAAAGAGGATGATAAACATCGTACTCGCGAAGAGTGCCGCTCAAATATCGACGAAAGCGATTTCTGCCCGTCCGATCATGATCGGTTGCTGAAATACCGCTCAACTTCCGCGCCAAATGTTTTGTCAGCGATCGCACGTTCTTCTGCCGTCAGCAAAGTCTCGTAGCTTTTGCGGTAACCCTTGTTGATGAAGCGATGACCTTGTCCGTAACCCGCGGCCAGGCTGTTGCGGAAAAAAATGCCGTCGAGCCTATTCTCAACTTCATTCGATTCCAGAGCGGCCATTGATTTCATTGAGCTGCGATCGATAGCCATGCGCTGCCGTTCCGCCGGGACCTGAGCGCCCATAAACTCGAGAATCGATTTCAACTCGCGTGCCGGATTGTCGACGAGGTTCTCATAGGACACAAGATGCACCGGGATGGTTATCTGGCCGAGCCAAGAACGGACATGCTGAATCCAGGACCCGAACGGAGGGTAATCGCCGCCTGTCATCAGCCAGCGCCGCACGTAACTGCGGAACGCCGGAGATTGCTTGTCACGCGCGGCGCCGTTGATCAGCCCACCGAAATCCCAGGCCGACATCATTACGTCGATCGGATGCCGGATGAGATAGACCGTCTTGCCGGTTAGACGGACCGCGGGTATGGCCGGATTGTAAGGAAAATGCGATTTGATGAGGCGCGGCGCATGCGGATCGCCGAACTGAGCGTTCGGATAGGCGTGAATGTCGAGTATGTATTTCCGCTCGAGATCGTGAATGTCGCGGTCATCAGCGAACAGACTATGGAAGAGCAGAAAGCTCAAATACGTCACACCGGACTTCGGAAACGCCGATAAGCTGGTGATGTCCTGCAATTCAAACCCCACGCTTCAAATCGCTATTCTAGCCGATTAATATCTGCTTTCCCCGAAGAAAATGAAGACGGCAACCTCGCGGCGGCCTCTATCCCGGAGGATATTGGGGCGTGCGTCCAGTTCTGACGCGCTCACACGCCTCGTTCAGCACGGCGGTAACGTTTTCCAGAAACGTGCTCCAACTGTAGGACTTGAGTCGCTTGCTGCCCCGCTGCACGAGCTCGGCACACAGCGCCTCGTCCCGCCATAGCCGCTTCATCGCCTCGGCGAGAGCCTGCGGTGAGCGCGGATCGACAAGCAAGCTCGCATCGCCGTTCTGCTCGCGCAGGCCAGGGATGTCAGACGTTATGACCGGACGGCCGAAGTGCCACGCCTCGAGCGGCGGGATATTGGTCGGACCGAAGTAAGTCGGCATTACGAGACCGGCGGACAGAGTATAAAGGGCGGCCATGTCCTCGTCGGGCACCGAACCTAGATAGCGAACATGATCGGCGATGCCGAAGTTTGCGGCCTGGGTCATCAGCTCCTTGAAATTAAACGCCATGGTGTAGCTCCAATATGCGCCGCAAAACACCACGGGCACGACTTCACCGGTCTCATCGAGGATGAGTTTGATCGCCTGCAGAATCAATGTGTGATTTTTGTGCGGCCAAAATTGCGCCGGATAGAAGAAGTAGCGTTGCGGCAAGTTGTACTTGGTGCGCACACGGTCGAGTTGTTTCCAGTCCGGAAGCGCCCTGCCCTCGATCGGCGGATAATACGGCAGGATGCGGATTCGATCCTCGTCAATGATGTCGCCATAAAAGCGAAGAACGTCGGCCTTGCCCATCTCGGAATCGACCAGAACCAAGGTCGCGAATTTACATGTGTTGATGTAGAAATATTCACGGCTGTTTATTTCACCAAAAGCGCTGACTTCAGGAAATTCAGGCTGCAGCCTGTGATTGAGATCGAAAATTGGAACGACAAAGGGCAGGCGAAAGCTGAAGGCTTGCACGTTCGGGCTAAGCAGAAGAAGAAGATCTATGCCGCTTCTGCACAGTATCTCTCCGGTCACGTAATCGAACTTGACCGCATTTGGATCGATTGGCGGAGGCGTTGGAGGCCTTTGCCGAATATAGACTTCAGGCGGCTGCTGCTGCGGGACCGACTTGGACAATGACAGAATCGGAAGACCGCGATAGCTCAGACCTCCCGCATTGGCGAGCGTGACGAGATCGGAGGCGTTGTAGCAGAGATAGGCGAATTCTTCGGGATAACGCGTCGCGATTTCGCTGAGGGCCTTCAGAAAGACAATCTCGTATTGGAAAACTCCTCCGGACATGCTGTCCGTCAAGCTACGAGCGATACCTATCCGCATCCACTGTCACCCCCGGCCGCTTTGCAGGTAATTGATAATGCTCTGGACATTCACCGCTTGCAAGCTTCGCTCCGCGACAGGCAGCGGCTTGCTCGGCACTTTGAAAAATGAATCGATACAAGAGCGGCGCGGAATTTCGGCGATTTGCAGATCCCATTTTTCGGCCCCGCTTTCGCCGCAAAACCGTAAATTGTCATAGCGGCCTCCCCGGGTTAGGGTTTCCTCAACCTAACCAGCCGAAGAGATTCGCTTTAGTTTTGCGACACGCCCACCGGGAGGGAACGTGCCGGGTTTCCGCATCATTGCGCTCATTGCCTGTATCTGTGTCCTGACGGCTGATGCGCATGCCGCATCGCTGTCGGGGCCGGTTCCGTTGCCGCGGCACCGGCCGGCGGTCAAAGGGGAAAAGGCCGGCGCAACCGAAGCGCCGAAAGCTCCGGCGCGAAAGTCCGGATCAAATCATATTCCGCTTTCGATCGCCCCCGCAGCCGATTCGGCACCGCGCGAAATGCCGGTCGCCGAGGCGCCGGCAAATCCGCGGCTGCAGCCGCCGGTCCCGCAGGCACCGATATTGGCGCCGCCGCCAGCCCCGCCTTTCGTCACCGCAACGACAATGACGACCGCGCCGCTGGATCTGTCCGCCGTGAAACAAGCGATCGATCTGGTGCGCAAGAACCGCCCGGGCGAAGCCACCGACGTCGAGGGCACTATTTCCGATCCGGTTGCCCGCAAGCTCGTGGAATGGGTGATCCTGCACAGCGAAGACGGCTCAAGCGATTTCTCGCGCTATGCCGCATTCATCGCCGCCAATCCGAGCTGGCCTGGCATCGAGACGTTGCGGCGGCGGGCCGAGGCGGTGATGTGGCAGGAGCATATCGACCCGCTGGCCATCATCGACTTTTTCCGCTCCGAACGGCCACATACCGCCAAAGGCCACTTTGCGCTGGCGCGCACGTTGCTCACGCGCGGCGACATTGCCGGCGCTGCGGCGGCCGTGCGCCAAGCCTGGCGCAATGACGGGTTTTCCGGCGACCTCGAGGAACAGGCGCGTGGGACATTCTCCGGGCTGATCGCGCCGGCCGACGACGCAGTGCGCATGCAGGCTCGGCTCTATGCCGAGGATGACGATGCCGGATTGCGCGCGGCGCATCATCTCGATGCCGTGGCGCTCGCCGTCGCCAAAGCCCGCGCCGCGGTCGTCAATCAGGCCCGCGACGCCAAGGCGTTGCTCGATGCGGTGCCGGAGGCCGCGCGCCGGGACCCAGGGTACATGTTCAGCCGCATCCAATGGCTGCGGCGCAACGACAAGATCGCCGAGGCGGCACAATGGCTGAACGCGGCGCCGCGCGATCCAGCGCAACTGATCGATGTCGATCAGTGGTGGGTGGAACGGCGGCTGGTGTCGCGAAAACTGCTCGATCTCGGCGATGCCCGGCTGGCCTACGAGGTCGCCAACGACGCGGCGCCGCCGGATAACCAAAATTACCGCGCCGAGCAGCATTTTACCGCCGGCTGGATTGCGTTGCGCTTCCTGCGCCAGCCGGCCATCGCGCTCGCGCATTTTGCCCGCATCGCCGACGGCGTCGCCAACCCGATTACGCTGGCGCGCTCGTATTATTGGCAGGGCCGTGCCGCCGAGGCACTCGGGCGCGAGCAGGATGCACGGACGCTCTACGAGCAGGCGGCGCACTATCCGACGGCCTATTACGGCCAGCTCGCGCGCGCCCGATTAGGCCTCGATGAGGTCATGCCGCGCACGCTGCCGCGGGCGCCCGCCGAGCACCGGACGCTCGAAATCGCGCGCGCCTTCGAGATTCTCTACGCCGTCGACGAGCGCGATCTCGTCGCCACCATGGCGGCCGATCTCGGCGACAAGGCGACCGACACCGCCGCGCTGGCGGCGCTGGCCGACATCGCCACCCGCCACAACGACGCGCGGGCGAGCCTGCTCATCGGCAAGGCCATGCTCGGCCGCGGCTTTGCCTTCGAGCGCTACGCCTTTCCCGACTTCGGCGTGCCGAGCTACCAGCAGATCGGACCCGCGGTCGAGCCTTGCGTCGTGTACTCGATCGTGCGCCAGGAAAGCGCCTTCAATCCGCGCGTAGTCTCCAGCGCCAATGCGATCGGCCTGATGCAGGTCACGCCGGCGGCCGGCCGCGACACCGCCAAGCGATTCAATGTCGCGTTCAATCAGCGCCGGCTCGCCGACGACGTCGTCTACAACGCCCAGCTCGGCACCGCGGAGCTCGGCAACGATCTCGCCACGTGGCGCGGCTCCTATATTCTGGCGTTCGTCGCCTACAATGCCGGACCGCGCCGGGCGCGGGAATGGATCGAGCAATACGGCGATCCGCGCGACCCCAAGGTCGACCCGATCGACTGGATCGAGCGCATCCCGATCGCGGAAACGCGCAATTACGTCGAGCGCGTGATCGAGAACATGCAGGTCTATCGCGCGCTCGTCGAAAACAATCCCAAGCTTTCGATCGAAGCCGACCTGCACCGCGGCGGCTAGCGCCGCAGCGCAGGCGTTGGCACCTCCCCGGAAGTAATTGAAAACACGAACAAAATCAGTCTCCACCGAGGATTCACCGAACGGTTGCGCCGCGCGGTAGCGGCCATTAGATTGCGGCGCCCCCGGCGATAGGATTTGGCGAAACAAGCCTGACATGTCGGCAGAACGTCCTGCAACAAGCGCGTTCGTCGCGGCGCAAGACGGGTTGCGCCTGCATGTGCGCGAATACGGCTTGCGTACCGCGTCCGCTTTGCCGGTGGTTTGCCTGCCGGGCTTGGCGCGGACCGTCGCCGATTTCGACGCGCTGGCGCCGGCGCTGGCCAACGGCCCGCAGCCGCGACGGGTGATTGCGATCGACTCGCGCGGACGCGGGCAATCGGACTACGACAGCAATCCGGAAAACTACAATCTGGCGGTCGAGCTGGGCGACGTGGTCACGGTGCTGACCGCGCTCGAAATCGGCGCAGCGGTATTCGTCGGCAGCTCGCGGGGCGGCATTCTCACTATGTTGCTCGGCGTGGCGCATCCGACCGCGATTGCCGGCGCCGTGCTGCACGATATCGGGCCGGTGATCGAACCGAAGGGGCTGGCGCGCATCAAGAGCTACGTCGGGAAACTGCCGCAGCCGCGCAATTTCGCCGAAGGCTCCGAGATCCTTCGCCGGTTGTTCGATGCCCAGTTCCCGAGGGTCACGGCCGAGCAATGGCTCGCCGCCGCGCAGCGCACCTGGAAACTGGACAACGGCGAACTGGCGCCGACCTATGACGTGCGATTGTCGCGCACGCTTGCCGAGTTCGACATCGAGCGTCCGCTGCCGCCGATGTGGAACGAATTCGACGCGCTCGCCCGCGTGCCGCTTTTGGTCATCCGCGGCGCCAATTCCGACATTCTTTCGGCGGCGACGGTGGCGGCCATGGCTGCGCGCCGCGCCAACCTGGAAACCATCGAGGTGGCGGACCAGGGCCATGTGCCCTTGCTCGAAGGCGGCGATCTGCTCCGCCGCATTGCCGAGTTTGTCACCGCATGCGAGAAGGCCGCAAGCGAGCCTAACCGCACAGGACCTATCCAATCGCGAAGGCTCGCATCGCAGCGACGGAGCGATCCTTGGCGGTAACGGTTAAGGACAATGCAGCGTTTCAGCGCGCTTTGGCTGCGCTGCAAGCGGGAAACCTCAAAGACGCCGAGCGTTTGTTCAAGGCCGTGCTGCGCACGCAGCCGAAACATGTCGCGGCGCTCAACCTGATCGGCGTGATACTGACGCAGCTCGCCAGATTTACCGAAGCCGAAACATACCTGCGCCGAGCATTGCAAGAACATGCGAACTCCGATGCGACGCTGTACAATTACGGCATCGTCCTCAAAGCCTTGGACCGTCCTGCCGAGGCGATGCAACGTTTCACGGAAGCTTTGGCGATCGCTCCTGAAATTGCCGAAACCTGGAACAATCGGGGCGCGGCATTCAACGACTTGAAACGCCATGACGAAGCCGTTGCCGATTTCGAGAGGGCCGTCCGGCTCAATCCCCGCTATGCCGAAGCGTTCTGCAACAAGGGCAAGTCCTTGTTGATCCTTAAGCGCTTCGATGAGGCGTTATCCGCTTTCAAAAGGGCGCTGGCGCTCAAACCCGATTTGGCCGAAGCGTGGCTCGGTTTCGGCAATACGTTCTTTGAACTCAAACGTTACGATGAGGCGCTTGCGGCTTACCGCGAGGTGCTCGCGCTTAAGCCTGATTTGACCGAAGCGCGGCTGGGTTCCGGCAACGTGTTCTATGAATTCAAGCGTTACGATGAGGCGCTTGCCGCTTACCAAGAGGTGCTGGCGCTCAAGCCCGACTTGGCCGAAGCGTGGCTTCGTCGTGGCAATGCGTTCTATGAACTTAAGCGTTATGATGAGGCGCTCGCCGCTTACGATAAGGCGCTGGCACTCGATCGGGATTATTCCGTAGCCTACAGCAATCGCGGATCCGCATTGCTCAGCCTCAGGCGGTATCCGGAGGCGCTGGCGAGCTGCAACCGGGCCATCTCGCTCGATCCCGATCTTGCTTCGGCCTACAGCAATCGTGGCTCTGCACTGCTCAACCTTAAGCGACTTTCAGAGGCGCTGGCGAGCTGCGACCAGGCGATCGCACTCGACCCCGGTCTTGCCTCGGCCTACAGCAACCGCGGCTCTATACTGCTCAACCTCAAACAATTTTCGGAGGCGCTGGCGAGCTGTGACCAGGCGATCTCGCTCGATCCCAGCTTCGCCACAGCCCACAGCAATCGCGGCGCCGTATTGATAAGTCTTAATCAACATCTGGAAGCGCTAGCGAGCTGTGACCGGGCGATCTCACTCGATCCAGGTCTGGCCACAATTCACGTCACGCGCGGCGTCGTGCTGCTCGGTCTCCAGCGATATTCCGAGGCGCTGGCGAGCTTTGACCGGGCGGCCGCACTCGATCCCGGCCTTGCTTCGGCTCACGGCAATCGTGCCGTCGCGCTGATGATTCTCGGCCACCATGCCGATTCGTTCGCCGCCGCTGACAAGGCCTTTGCGATCGAACCCGACTTGAATTACTTAGCGGGTAATCGACTTTTCGCCAAACTACAATTGTGCAGTTGGAACAATCTCGACGTGGAAACTTCACATCTGCTCTCGGCGTTAAGAAATCGGCAACTCGTGATCACGCCATTTTTTAATTTAGCTATTCCGTCACTGCCTGTCGATCAACTGCATTGCGCGCAACTCCATATCGCGGAAAACAATTTGTCCGGGTCTTCCCGGCCGCCTTGGCGTGGCAATATCCCCTCGCACGATCGAATGCGCGTCGCTTATGTGTCGTCCGACTTGCGCGACCACCCGGTTGCCCATCTGACCGCCGGTCTGTTCGAGCATCATGACAAATCGCGATTCGAAGTGACGGCCATTTCGCTCGGACCGGAACAGGATTCGGATTTTTGCCGCCGCATAAGGGCGTCGTTCGAACGATTCGTCGACATTCCTTTGCAGAGCGACCGTAACATTGCCGATCTCATCCGCCAGCTTGAAATCGATATCGCCGTCGATTTGAACGGATTCACCCAAAATGGGCGAACCGACGTTTTTGCGCAACGACCGGCGCCAATTCAGGTGAGTTATCTCGGCTATTCCGGCACCATGGGCGCCGACTATTACGATTACATCATTGCCGACCGGACCGTTATTCCCGAGGAGCATTTCGACTTCTATAGCGAAAAGGCGGTCTGGCTACCCGACAGCTTCCTGGTCAACGACGCCGCAAGGCCCATCGTGGAACGCACCCCCACGCGCGGCGAGCTGCACTTGCCCGAGACGGGATTCGTGTTCTGCTGTTTCAACCAATCCTACAAGCTCAATCCGACGATCTTTGACGTCTGGATGCGGCTCCTCAAGGCGGTCGACGGCAGCGTGTTGTGGTTGAGGGAATATAATGAAACGGCATTGCACAACCTCCGTCTCGAGGCTGAGCGCCGCGGCGTGGCGCCGGAGCGTCTGGTCTTCGCCCCGCCGGTTCCGCTCATCGCGGAGCATCTGGCGCGCCACCGGCAGGCCGACCTGTTCCTCGACACGTTACCCTACAATGGTCACACCACCGCAGCCGATGCGCTCTGGGCGGGGCTGCCGGTCGTCACCTGTCTCGGCTCGGCATTCGCCGGGCGGGTGGCGGCAAGCCTGCTCCAGGCGGTCGGCCTTTCCGAGCTCATTACCGCCTCGCTCGAGGACTATGAGGCCTTGGCGCTCAAGCTGGCGCGCGATCCCGTGCTGCTCGCGTCGCTCAAAGCCAAGCTTGCACGCAATCGCGGCACCTATCCGCTTTTCGATACCGGACGGTTCACCCGCAATCTTGAGGCTGCCTATACGACGATGTGGCGGCGTTACCAGAATGCCGAACCGCCCGCGTCGTTCGCAGTCATGCTGGGCGATTAGAGCATAGTTGCCTGAAACTGAATCACTGCCCGCGATTCGTCATCCGTAAGCGCCGTGGTGATTATTTCAAGGCGTTGCCGATCGGCGATTGTGTTGTTCCCTGAATTGGAGATTGGCTTGTGTGTACACTTGATTACGGCTACCCAGTAATTCTGCCGTTTGCTATCATCCACGCCGTTCCAGAGTTCATCCGGAGAATGTCTGTTGATACGAAACCCCTCAAGGAACGATCCCCGATTTTTAGAAGCCTTCCATGATTTAGAGCAGGCGGTTTCTTGTCAACGGCGGGGTCACTTCGCCGAAGCTGAAAAACTGTACTCCCGCGTTACTAAGAGGAATCCCGATTATTTTGATGCTCTTCACCTCTACGGATTGTTTAAATATAAACAGGGACAATTTGACGACGCTGCTAGACTTGTTGGAAGGGCGACCAAGATTAATCCGCGTTCGGCAAATGCTTTAAACAGTCTCGGTGTTATATTAGCGCATCTGAAGCGTCATATAGAAGCTATTGCAAGTTTTGATAGCGCCCTCAAGCTTGAACCAAATCACGTGCAGGCGCTTAGCAATCGATGTAACTCATTAAACGAATTAGGGCGCTTTCACGATGCTATAAGCGGATCTGATCGTGCCCTAGCAATCGATCCAAGTTATTCAGAAGCTTATATCGCTCGCGGTGCAGCACTATTTAGTTGCAACCGCAACATGGAGGCACTCGAAAGCTATGATGCATCTATAAAACTCAATCCCAACTTGGTTATGGCTTGGAACGGCCGCGGTAATATTTTTTGCCACCTCCTGCGCTACGACGAAGCATTTGCTGCTTATGAAAGGGCGCTCGTTCTGAACCCCGGCCTTGCTGAGGCATGGGTTGGCCGCGGTAATATTTTTAACCACCTCAAGTGCTACGACGAAGCATTTGCTGCTTATGAAAGGGCGTTGGTTCTTAACCCCGACCTTGCTGAGGCATGGCTTGGTCGCGGCAGTATTTTCCTTGAGCTCAAGCGTTATGACGAAGCGTTTGGTGCTTATGACAAGGCGCTCGCGCTTAAGCCAGACTTGGAAGGCGCGGAAGGTTATCGCCTTCATACTAAAATGCATCTTTGTAATTGGAGGAATTTCGATGCCGAGTGCGCGCACCTGATCTCAGCTGTTAGCAATGGAAATGCAAACACGTCCCCGTTCGCATTGATCGGCATTTCTTCGTCGTCAGAAGAGCAGCTCCAATGCGCAAAGCTGTGGGTCGCGAATAGATATCCCGCTTCTGATAGAGCGCTTTGGCAAGGGGAGCGGCAAGATCATGATCGAATACGCGTCGCTTATGTGTCGTCCGACTTGCGCGACCACCCGGTTGCCCATCTGACCGCCGGTCTGTTCGAGCATCATGACAAATCGCGATTCGAAGTGACGGCCATTTCGCTCGGACCGGAACAGGATTCGGATTTTTGCCGCCGCATAAGGGCGTCGTTCGAACGATTCGTCGACATTCCTTTGCAGAGCGACCGTAACATTGCCGATCTCATCCGCCAGCTTGAAATCGATATCGCCGTCGATTTGAACGGATTCACCCAAAATGGGCGAACCGACGTTTTTGCGCAACGACCGGCGCCAATTCAGGTGAGTTATCTCGGCTATTCCGGCACCATGGGCGCCGACTATTACGATTACATCATTGCCGACCGGACCGTTATTCCCGAGGAGCATTTCGACTTCTATAGCGAAAAGGCGGTCTGGCTACCCGACAGCTTCCTGGTCAACGACGCCGCAAGGCCCATCGTGGAACGCACCCCCACGCGCGGCGAGCTGCACTTGCCCGAGACGGGATTCGTGTTCTGCTGTTTCAACCAATCCTACAAGCTCAATCCGACGATCTTTGACGTCTGGATGCGGCTCCTCAAGGCGGTCGACGGCAGCGTGTTGTGGTTGAGGGAATATAATGAAACGGCATTGCACAACCTCCGTCTCGAGGCTGAGCGCCGCGGCGTGGCGCCGGAGCGTCTGGTCTTCGCCCCGCCGGTTCCGCTCATCGCGGAGCATCTGGCGCGCCACCGGCAGGCCGACCTGTTCCTCGACACGTTACCCTACAATGGTCACACCACCGCAGCCGATGCGCTCTGGGCGGGGCTGCCGGTCGTCACCTGTCTCGGCTCGGCATTCGCCGGGCGGGTGGCGGCAAGCCTGCTCCAGGCGGTCGGCCTTTCCGAGCTCATTACCGCCTCGCTCGAGGACTATGAGGCCTTGGCGCTCAAGCTGGCGCGCGATCCCGTGCTGCTCGCGTCGCTCAAAGCCAAGCTTGCACGCAATCGCGGCACCTACCCGCTTTTCGATACCGAACGGTTCACCCGGAATCTTGAGGCTGCCTATACGACGATGTGGCGGCGTTACCAGAATGCCGAACCGCCCGCGTCGTTCGCGGTCAAGGCCGGCGGTTAGTCGCAGAGGCGGCGGCGCATAACGAAGAACCCGGTGGCATCGCGCGGCTCGGTGCCGGCCCGCCGGCGGATGTGCGGCGCGAATTCCGACATTCTTTCGGCGGCCACAGTGACTGCCATGCATGAGCATCACCGCAACATGGTTCCCATCGAAGTCCCAGATCAGGGGCACGTTCCCGTCCTCGATGGTCCGGACCTGATCGATCGCATTGTCGAATTTGTCGCCGGCTGTGACGCCGCCATCCGCCCCCGCGAAGCGGGGCGGATAACGAAAAAACCCCGGCGGAGCAACCGCCGGGGTTTCCGATTTCAAACCTCGATCAGACGATCAGGGCAGGAAGTCTTTGTGCATGCGCGCGGTGACCGCCCAGTTGTTAGCGCTCCGAGCGACAGTCGTGGCGCTGCTGCTGCCGGTGCCGGTCGGGGAGGAGGCAGATGTAGTGAAACCAGCAGCATAGCCATGAAGCAGGCCGTCAGACGTCGTGGCGCCATCCATATGGGTGTAGACGAGTTCCACGCCCAGATAGAAGCTCTTCGTCACGTCATACTGGAAGCGGGAGCCGGCTCCCCAGTACGACCAGTTGTTGTTGCACCCGGGAGCGGCGACAGCCAACGAACCGTCGAGACCAGGGGCACCGCCGCCGACGAGATTACCGTCGAGAGCCCCCGTGCACAGCATAGCGTTAGCCTGCGCATTGTAGCTCACCGCCATGTAGCTGCCGGCGAACGACTCATGGAACTGCGGTGTCCAGTAGTGCTCGTAGGCGGCGTTGACGCCCCAAGCGGTGGTCAAATTGCAAGCGGTCGTGGTGGAGGCTACCGTCCCAGATGCAGGCGAACCGCCGAACACACAGTCGCTCATCACGCCGTAGGTTTCTTGATTACCGCTTTGCAGCGCGTAGTTGGTGTCCTCGCCGTTATTGACGTATTTGACGGCGCCTCGAGTGTAATTGACCTCACTCTGGAAGTAATCGCCCTGGGCGATCATCGGGAAGTTCAACCGCAGGCCGGCGCCGACGGCAAAGCCCCATTGATCGCTGGGATGGCCGTTATTAACGCCGGTCGAGGCCGTTGAAGTGTTATAGTACAACGCATTGACCTCATGCGCCGCGGCCATCACCTGCGCGCTGCCCCAGGTCTGGTCGAGCCGCAGATTGGCGACGATGTCGGGCGCCTGCAGGCCGCCGTAGCCGGTACCGCTGGTGCCGGTGCCTTGGATGACGCCCGAGCCGTTGCCAAATCCGGACTGAGACGGCAGGGCGGTGGTGGCGCCCGTTGTCGAATGGAATGCAAACACGGTCGACCCGGCCTGATTCGCTTCGTCGATGATCTGCGACATGCGGCGCTGTTCGGCCGAAACCGTGGCCGTCAGGCCGTTGCCGAGTTGGGCGGTGTAACCCCAGATCCACCAGCCGCCGTCGCCGGTATCTTCGCTTGGCAGGAAGCCGGCGCGGTAGAGGGAAGCAGCCGCGCTGTAGAAGTCATAGAAGGATTGCGTGACGCCGGCGGTCATGCCGGCCCACTGCAGGAAGGCGCGGTTCGAGCTGAACGTGCCCTCGCTTGCCGCCGTGCCGATGTCGCTCGTATTGAGCCCGACGTCGATATAGGCGCGCGCCGTGCCGTAAGCGGTCTGCTCGCGGGCATCGGCGGTGATGTAGCCGCGCGCTCGGGTCTGGAAGTTATTGGTCGAGCGTTGCTGCAGGTTGGTGTTGTACGGACCCCAGGCCAAACTACCGGTTTGGTTGGAACTGTCCGTTGCTTCAACGCGCATCCAGCCACCGACCTTGATGCACATATCGGTGCCCGGCATATAGTAGAATCCCGCCCCGTAGAGGCTGCAGACCTTCACGTATTCGACCGGCTTGGCCTTAACGGGAAGATCAGCTGCCTGCCCCGCAGTAACCGCAACCAAACCGGCCGCGGAGCCGAGGAGGAGGCTTTTCACCATCTTCATTTTGAACCTCCAATTGTTGCCGTGGGAGGGTTCTTTCCGCCGGGTGACACGCACCCCAAGAAGGTCCCCTTCAGTCCCCAAAACCACCCGGTCTTTCCACTTCCCGAAACACCGGACGAGTCGACTTGGGGTTCCCCCCTCCGTCGCACACACACATTAACCGAGGAGTTTCCGGGTGCAACGGAGAACTGCCCAAGTCACAGGCCGGTTTGAGCGATTTCAGCGAGGTGTTGCGCAAAAAACACGCAGCCGATGATCCCCTGTTAAGCGCCGCGGCCGACCTTGCCGCTATGGTTAATACCGCTGTGAAATCAATCGCTTCTGTATCGACACGCGCCGGCGCCTCGCTGCCGGTTCCGCCAGCTCGGCCCAGTCCGCCAGCAAAAAACGATGCGAAAGTGCCAGAATCGCCAGCCGTCAAGCGCGAATGATCGCTGCCGCCTTGACGGTTATGATTCGACGTCGCGAACGCAATGTCGTGCACCGCCCCGTCATTGCGAGGAGCCAACGGGTCCGCGCGAAGCGCGCGGCCCGATGACAGGCTCCGCGACGAAGCAATCCAGGCCTCGCCGCAAGCGCTGGATTGCTTCGCTTTGCTCGCAATGACGGCGTTAGATGCGTTGCCCGCCGGTCGGACCCGTGGTGACGCTCATCTGGAAGTGCTGCATTTCCTTGCGGCCGCCCGCGAAAGTGATTTCCAGCTCGAATTCGTCGGCGCCGGCGAAATTCGGCGCGGCGCGATAAAACGCAACGAAGGCCGGCACGTCGATCGCCAGGCATTGTTTGACATTGGTCGCCTTGAGCGTGGCGCGTTTGACGCTGACCGTGCCGTGCACCGGCGCGCGGGCAAGCCGGATCGCCGGCAGCGGACCGGAGGTGCAATCCGGCCGAATGCTGGTGTAGATGCCGACGCGCACGTCGCGGCCCGGTAACGCTTTGGCCGCGCGTTCGACCAAAGCCGATTGCGCGCGGGCGGCGAGCGCGGACGCGCAGCAGAAGACAACGGCAAGCCAGCAACCGGTCATCTTGCGTCTTTGAAACATTAAGCATGACCTCTCGGGAACGCCCGCGCTACCACAAGCGTTTGCTTGTGCGCATTGCAAGCCGAACTCAGTGTGTGGTATTATACACAAAAGCTCACACATTGAGATACACAGTTGGAGATACACAGTTGGAGATGCGCAGTTGGCCACGAATCTATCTATCGATCCCGATTTGATCGAACGCGCTCTCGAAATCAGCGGCGAGCGCACGAAAAAGGCCGCCGTCACCAGGGCACTCGAGGAATTCATCGCGCGCAGACGGCAGAAGCGGCTGCTCGAACTGATGGGCAAGCTCGAATGGAATTCGTCTTATAATTACAAGTCCGAGCGCGCCCGCGATTGACCCTCTTTGTCGACACCAGCGTTTGGTCCCTCGCGTTCCGCCGCGATCCACCTTCCGCGGCAATGGAGGTGACGGCGCTGATTAAGGCGATCGAGACCGGCGAGACAATTCTCACGACGGGCGTCGTCCTGCAGGAGCTTCTGCAGGGGTTCGCAGGCCCCAAGGCCCGCGATCAAATCTTGGAGCGGTTTGCAGCCGTGCCGCTCGTGACCCCGGATCGCGACGATCACATTCGGGCGGCAGAGCTGCGAAATCACTGCCGGCGTAACGGCATACAGATCGGAACCATCGATGCCCTGCTAGCCCAGCTGTGTATCCGTCACGACCTGACGATGCTCGCAAGCGACAATGATTTCAAACTCATCGCCGGTCGCTGCCCATTGAAGATCTGGAAAGCCTAGCTTTTGGGCAGCGCCCGGAAGCCTTGCGAGCCGGCGTTACAGCGCTTAGTCATATCGGGCAGACCGGAGAGGTGGCCGAGTGGCTGAAGGCGGCGGTTTGCTAAACCGTTATACGGTCCAAAGCCGTATCAAGGGTTCGAATCCCTTCCTCTCCGCCACCCTTCGCCCTGACGGGCTTCGGGTGGCAGGCCACCATGCCTCACGGAGCGAAGGGTGTTTCCCGAAGCTGCGCAGGAACGTCGGGAGACTTTATGGCGCGCTCCCAATGACGACTATTGTTGAGCTTCATTACTATGACGCTAGCGAGCTGGACAGGTCTCATTGAGGACCGATAACCGCGATGAACCGCAAACAGCGGCGTGCCTCGGGCCGAACCGGTCTCGGGCCCAGTTCGGGCTCAACCGCGACAGCGGGCGCCAAAATCGCCCAAATGTTCGCCGCGGCCGTCATGCATCACCTCGCCGGAGCGCTGGCCGAAGCGGAACGCGAATACCGGCAGATCCTCGCGATGGTTCCGAGCGACCCGGAAGCGCAAAGCCGGCTCGGCGCCGTGCTGATGGCGCAAGGCAACGCCAGCCAAGCCATTCCTCATCTTGAACGCGCAGTTGCGCTCAAGCCCGACCTGTTCGAAGCGCACGGCAACCTCGCGCAAGCCTATTTGGCCGCGGGACAAGACGCGCAAGCGATCCAGGCCGCCGGCCGCGCGCTCGAATTGCGGGAAACCGCGCTGGGCAAGACATTGTTCGTCCACTGCGCGCGCAATGCGCGGTTCGCGGCCGACGATGACGGCCGCATTGGCAAATTGATGCTGCGCGCGCTGGCGGCAGATTGGGCGCCGCCGCGCGAATTAACGAGCGCATGCATCGACCTGATCAAGCTCGACGGCGCCGTGAATGCGTGCATCGGTCTGGTCAACTCAACGTGGCCCACGCGACGTCCTGCTGCGGAATCACTCGGCAGTGCGGACATCGCGGCGTTGTCGCGCAACGAGCTGTTATGCCGTTTGCTGACCTGCGATCCGATAACGGACATCGGCCTGGAACGCGTTCTCACGAAGGTGCGGCAGGCCATGCTGACAATCTGCACGGCGCAGGAAAATTGGGACGAGAGCCTGCTGGGTTTCTTCTGCGCCCTCGCGCGGCAATGCTTCCTCAACGAATATGTCTACGCGCTGCCTGAATCCGAAGCGGCTCAGGTGCTCAAGTTGCAATCTGCGCTCGCGGCAAGGATCAAGACCGGCGCGCCGGTGCCGGCGCTTTGGCCGGTCGTTGTCGGCGCATATTTTCCGCTTCACACCCTGCCGAACGCGGAGACGCTCTACGCGAGGTCATGGCCGCAATCCGTCGACGCCGTGATCGCACAACAGATCGAGGAACCGGCCGAGGAGCGCCTGATCGCCGCGAGCATCCCCGCTGTCACCGCGATCGAGAGCGAGGTGTCCCGCGCGGTGCGCCGGCAATACGAGGAAAACCCCTATCCGCGCTGGGTCAAAGCCGGTCCGCCGGTCGGGACCGCAATTGAGGCGCACGATCCACGGCAGCGCGCTCCCAATATCCTGATCGCCGGCTGCGGCACCGGCCTTTCCACCATCGAGTTTGCGCTGCAAATCCGCAACGCGCGCATTCTCGCCGTCGATCTGAGCATCGCCAGCCTGAGCTACGCCAAGCGCATGGCGCACAAACTCGGCCTCGATGACATCGAATTCGCCCAAGGCGACATTTTGAAGCTAGGTGCGATCGGGCGCGAATTCGATTTCATCGACGCCTCCGGCGTGCTGCATCATCTCGCGGATCCGTGGCAAGGCTGGCGCGTGCTGCTGTCGCTGCTGCGTCCGGGCGGCGTCATGCAGCTCGGCCTTTATAGCGAGCTGGCACGGAAGAACATCGTCGCCGCACGCGCTTTGATCGCCGAGCGCGGCTACCGGCCAACCCCGCAAGACATTCGGCGCTGTCGCGAGGAGATTGTCGCGACCGACAATCCAGTGTTGCATTCGTTGATCCGGTCGGGGGATTTCTTCACCACCAGCGAATGCCGCGACCTGTTATTTCACGTGCAGGAGGTTCGCATCGCGTTGCCCGAGATCAAATCATTTCTCACGGCGAACAATCTGGATTTCGCCGGCTTTAATCTTGAGCCGGCCACTGTGCAAAAATTTACCGCGCGTTTTCCGGAGCGAGCGGCCCTGACCGATCTCGACTGCTGGCATGCCTTCGAAATCGAGGCGCCGGCAACGTTCGCCGGCATGTATCGGTTCCAGGCGCGAAAGCCGCCGAGCCGATTGCAAGCCGAGGGCGGCCAACTCCCATGAGACAACGGCCGATGCTGCGGCGAACTCAGGCGGCGATTGCCGGCGCCGGCCTCGCCTCGTTGCCGCGCAGCCAATCGCGCGCCGCGCGCTGAGCGGTCGCGATCTCGACGTCGGACATCTGAATGGCCACTTCGCGCCGCAATCGAACCGCGTCGATATTGCCCTTCATCGCCGCGAGATTGAACCATTTATGCGCGGCGATGAGATCGACCGGCGCGTCGCGGCCGACCGAATACATCATTCCGAGCTCGAACAGCATGTCGCTTGCGGCCGGTCCTTCGCCGAGCGGCGCCGTGCTGCTGTCGAGAATTTCAAAACGAGCCATAATACACTCCCCTGTCCTAAGCCTCTTGAACGTCCGTTTTCGCCGGCTCTTTTGCCCCAGCCGATACGCAATAATCCTCAGAAGATTTGAATGGTGGTTTAAGTAATGCGATGAATCGATTCTGAATTGCGCGCGGCGTTGTGCGGTTTTTTAGCAACGCTTCGTTAGGCAACTAGGCAATGCCCGCCGCGTCGACTATCCTCGCGGCCATCCGGATAACGAGCATAGAGGTTGCTAATGAAAACCTATCGCAGGGCGACGGCCGCGTGTTGGCTGGCGACAATCGTATTTTTTGGCTGGGCAAGCCTGGCTGTGCCGGCGTTCGCCGCCAGTCCGCTCGGCACCTGGTACACCGCGGAAAGAGACAGCCAGGTCCGTATCGCCAATTGTGGCGAGGCGATCTGCGGGACGCTGGTATGGCTCAAGGAGCCGAACGATCCGGCGACCGGGCGGCCGAAACTCGACCAGCACAATGCCGATGCCGCAAAGCAAAGCCGACCGCTTCTGGGCGTGCCGATCGTACTCGGCATGCAGCCGAGTGGGCCCAATGTCTGGAGCGGCAATGTCTACAACGCCTCGGACGGCAAGACCTATACCGGTTCGTTCACCATGACCGGCGACAACACCGCCGATCTCAAGGGCTGCGTGATGGCCATTCTTTGCAAATCGCAGACCTGGACGCGGGCGAAGTAGTTTCCGCTTCGTTGCTCGCAGCCGGCCTGTGCCCCACCCCACTCCCGCCTTTTCAGGGGGAGTGATTGCAACATCACCTCGCGCGCTGGCCGAACAGCACGGCGCGCACTTTTGGATCGCGCATATCGACGGCGGAGGCGGCCTCGATGCGAATGGCGAAGGCGCGCTTGACCGCCGGCCGCGCGCGGATGGTTTCGAACCAGCGCGTTAGATGCGGGAAGTCGCCGAGGTCCTGGCCTTGCCGCTCGGCAAGCCGCGCCCAGCCGACGCAAGCCATGTCGGCGATCGAATAGCGGCCGGCCAGAAATTCATGCCGGGCTAGCCGCGCGTTCATGACGCCGTAGAGGCGATTGACCTCATCGGTGTAGCGCGCGATCGCGTAATCGACCTGCTGCGGTGCGTACCGGCGAAAGTGGGTCGCTTGCCCTGCCATGGGGCCAAGGCCGCCGACCTGCCAGTACAGCCACTCCTCGACGGCGACGCGGGCGCGCTCTTCGAGCGGATAAAATCTTCCGCTCTTGCGGCCGAGATATTGCAGGATGGCGCCGGATTCGAACACCGAGATCGGGCGTCCGCCGGGGCCGGCAGGATCGACGATCGCCGGCATGCGGTTGTTGGGCGAGATCGCCAGGAACTCGGCAGCAAATTGCTCGCCTTTCGAGATGTCGACCGGCCGCACGACATAAGGCAGCCCGCACTCTTCGAGCATGATCGATATTTTCCAGCCATTCGGCGTCGGCCAATAATAAAGCTCGATCGGCTTGTCGCGCCGCGGCGCGCGACGTCCGGCCGCCGTTCGCTTGGTCGCGGCGGTTTTCTTTTTCGAGGTGTTGCGCGCGCGCTTCATGTAACGGCAAACAATTTCTTGGCAAATAAACTCTTGGCAAATAAAAACGGCGCCGCGGATTGGCTCCACGACGCCGGTGAAAGTTTCGGGAGGATACTGCCAAAACACCGAGGGCGTCGGCGAGATGGCTGAGGGGCAAGTGCGCTAGCTGTCTTTGCCAGCGTGAGGTTCGGCTTCCCGTCTCTCGTCTTCGCTGCCGCGTCTTTTAAACGCGATTGCAAAGCTCGCACCTCCGTCCCGCCGACGCCCCCTGCCGTCCACCGGAACCGGCCCGCCTCGGAAGAACCTCGATCCATCCTCGACGTCGGCCGGCCCGTGTGACGCGATCTTCGACTAAGCGAAGTCGAAGACCGATTGCAGCGTCAGCTACTTCTTCTTCCGACGCTTTGCCGGTTTCTTCGCCTTAGCTTTCGCTTTTCTCTTCTTCGCCATTGCTGCCCTCCTAGCTTGAGTGGATGGCGATATCGCTACAGTGCAGTCGCGAATCGATCCGCACTGCATTCCGATTACTACAGCGAGAAAAAAATAACAGTGACTCCACTTAATTTTGTGTGTAAGCGCCGCCGCCCGACGCCGTGCGCGCGGCGTGCCGCGCGGGCGCCAGCGGCACTGCTCTGAAAGATTTTTCGTTCGCGCGAATTTTCGCGAAATTTTCCCTGTGTCGCGGAAAAGCCGATGAAATATGGGTTTTCAGCGCATGATTGTTTTTGATTCCGCGGCGCTTGCGCGCCAGATCGCACCGCGCGCGGGCGTCTGCACCGGCGCAATAACAGCCGACGCCGCGCGCTACCGCGCCGCCAAAAAAAATTATGCACCGGACGGCTTTACGGCCGCGTTTGCGGCGCCGGCGAGGCGCAAAACGCACGAATCAGTGCCAACCGATTCGCTCGCGCGGCGTCTTCTGCGAACGCGTTCGACGCTCGGCGGCGCCGCGGCGAACGATTCATCGTTCCCATTCCGGCATGGAAGAGAACTCTGGCGCAGAGCCGCGCGGTGCACTCGCCATCCGAAATCGCAGCGCGGACTTCGCCGTCAGCTGCCGATCTTCTTCTTGAGCAAATCGCTGACGGCCTGCGGATTGGCCTTGCCGCCCGACGCTTTCATCACCTGGCCAACAAACCAGCCGACCGCCTTCGGGTTCGATTTGGCGGCGGCGACCTTGTCCGTGTTCCTACTTATGATGTCGTCGACGATGTTCTCGATCGCCGCCAGGTCGGTCACCTGCTTCAAGCCGCGCTGTTCGACAATCGCCCGCGGATCGCCGCCCTCGGTCCAGACGATTTCGAACACGTCTTTGGCGATCTTGCCGGAGATGGTGCCCTCCCCGATCAGATCGAGAATGACGCCGAGCTGGGCGGCTGAAACCGGCGAGGCGGTGATGTCCGCACCTTCCCTATTGAGCCGGCCGAACAATTCGTTGATCACCCAATTGGCGGCCAGTTTCGGATCGCGGCGCGACCGTGCGGCGGCGCCGGTGACGACGGTTTCGAAATATTCCGCCATTTCGCGTTCGGCGACGAGCACGTCGGCGTCGTAGCCCGACAGCGCATAGTCGCGCATGAAGCGCGACTTCTTCTCGTCCGGCAGTTCCGGCAAATTCTTCTGCAGATCGGCGACCAGCGAAGGAGAAAGTTCCAGCGGCAAGAGATCCGGGTCGGGAAAATAGCGGTAGTCGTGCGCCTCCTCCTTGCTGCGCATCGAGCGCGTCTCGCCTTTATCCGGATCGAACAGCCGCGTTTCCTGCTCGATCTTGCCGCCGTCCTCGACGATCTCGATCTGGCGGCGCGCCTCGTGCTCGATCGCCTGGCCGATGAAGCGGATCGAATTGACGTTCTTGATCTCGCAGCGCGTGCCGAGCGGCGCGCCGGGCTTGCGCACCGAGACATTGACGTCGGCGCGCAGATTGCCCTTTTCCATGTCGCCGTCGCAGGTGCCGAGATAGCGCAGCACGCTGCGCAGCTTGGCGATGAATGCCTTGGCTTCGTCCGCGGAGCGAAGATCGGGTTTCGACACGATCTCCATCAGCGCCACGCCGGACCGGTTGAGATCGACGAGCGACATATTCGGATTTTGCTCGTGCAGCAATTTACCGGCGTCCTGCTCGAGGTGCAGCCGTTCGATGCCGATCCGCACCGCCTCGCCGTCCGGCATATCGACGACGACCTCGCCCGCGCCGACGATCGGCTGCTTGTACTGGCTGATCTGGTAGCCCTGCGGCAGATCCGGATAAAAATAGTTCTTCCGGTCGAATACCGATCTCAGGTTGATCCGCGCCTTGAGCCCGAGCCCGGTGCGCACCGCCTGGCGCACGCATTCGGCGTTGATCACCGGCAGCATACCGGGCATGGCGGCATCGACCAGCGAGACGTGGGAGTTGGCCTCGCCGCCGAACGCGGTCGAAGCGCCTGAAAACAATTTGGCCTGCGAGGCGACCTGGGCATGGACCTCCATGCCGATGACCACTTCCCAGTCGCCGGTTGCGCCTTTGATCAGCTTTGATTTCCGTGAGGTAGCGTCCATCGCGCGATTGCGCCGTATCCGTGCTCGATTGCAAACCGGTTACGCGCTTGCCCAAAGCACGGCAAGGCCCGCCCGTGCCGCCGCGCGGAAGCGGGCCGAAATCGCGTCAAATCGACTACTGGAGCCTTAGCCGCCGCACTTCGGCGCGCAGAAGCCGGTGTAGCAGGGCAGCACCGGCGTCAACGCGCCGTTCAGGCAGAGCTGCTGCTGGCACCACATCGTCTTTGGATCACAATTGAAGGAGCAGACCGTGCCGGCGGCGACGACGCCCTTCTTGCCGAAGGCGCAGGCGCCCGGCGGCAGTTTCATCGCTTTAGCCGACGCCACTGACGGCAGCGCGACAGCGGTCGCCAGCAATGCAATCTTGACGAATGACATTATTCGCATTTTGTCCCCCATTCTTGCGCCGTATAATCTTACATCGCCACGAACTGCGCGCAAGCCATCGCGGTGACGAATGCGCCAGAAGCTGGCGGCAAATTCTGCTAGGATGCCCGTGTAAAAATCGAGCCCCGGGGAGCGCAAATATGGACGCCGTTGCCGAGCAGGATCGTCTGGTTCCGGAATTGCGGGAGGCCCGCGCGCGCATCGGCCTGATCATCCCGTCGGTCAATCGGATGACCGAGCCGCAGTTCAACCACTATGCGCCGGACGGCCTCGGCGTTCTTGTCGCCCGCGGCCGGGTCGCCGGCCGGCCGAACAAGACGGTTGCCGAGCTGACTGACGAGATCGCCCACGCCGCCGGCACCCTCGCCGACGCCGGACCGGACCTCATCGTCTTCCACTGCACCCACACCTCGATGAAGGAAGGCGCCGACGGCGAGGCGCGCATCATCGAGCTCATCCGGCGCACCACCGGCATCGAGGCGCTGTCGACCTCGAGCCTGGTCACCGAAGCCTTGCGCGCGCTCGGGTTGAAGAAGCCCCTGGTATTGAGCCCCTATATGTCCAACGCGGATATTATCGACTATCTCGCCGCGGCCGGCTTCACCGTCGTCAGGGATGTCGCGCTGCAATGCAAGACTCCCGCCGATTTCGAGACCGTGACGCCGCAGCGCTGGCTGGAACTGGCGCAAGAGAACGACACGCCGGAGGCGGACGGGATTTTCCTCAGCTGCACCAATACGACGCAGATCGAGGCGGTGGCGGCGATCGAAAAGGCGCTCGGCAAGCCCGTGGTCAACAGCAATCAGGCGGTGCTGTGGGGCTGCCTGAAGCGGCTCAAGGACAAACTCGGCGACGAGGGAGCGATCCCGCGAAATCTCGGGCGCCTGATGGACGATCTTGCCGGGTAACGTCGGGCGCGAGCGCTTTAGGCGCTCGCCGGCTCGCGTTGCGTCATGCGCTCGTTGCGCCATTGGCTGGCAGCGTTCCACCGTTCCTGCTGGCGCGCTGCGGCGGCGCACCGAACGGTTTCGACAACATCCGCGGGCGCCGTGGCCGGCGAGCCGCTCTGGAACGGCGGCGCCGGACTATATTCGAGGTGGAGCTGGATTTGCTGGGCGATCGTCTCACCGCGCAGCATGGCGGCGAGCTGCAAACCGAAATCCATGCCGGCAGTGCAGCCGCCGGCGGTGACGCGATTGCCATCGACCACGACGCGCTGCTGCACCGCAACGGCGCCGTATAGTTCCAGCAGCGGCAGACTAAGCCAGTGCGTCGTTGCTCGATAGCCGCCGAGCAATCCGGCGGCGCCAAGCACCAGCGCTCCGGTGCAGACGGAGGTGACATATTTCGCCTGCCACGCCTGCCGACGCAAAAAATCCAGCATCACCTCGTCCGCGGCGACGTGCTGGGTGCCCGGCCCGCCGGGAACGACAATCACGTCGAGGGCCGGGCATTCGTCGATGGTGACAGTTGGATTCAACACCAGACCGCGCTCGGTCCGCACCGGATCAAGCGTCCTGGCGACGACATGAACGACCGTGTCGGGAAGTCGGGCAAAGATTTCGAACGGCTCGGCAAAATCGATCTGCGTCATATCGCGAAACAGCAACAACCCGATATGGCATGGCTTCGAAGTAAATGGCTTCGAACTTAACGGCATGGCTGCGCTCCCCTGGTATGCATCGTGACCGCAGGCGCCATTTCGCCCGTGACACCGTTTGGCAGCAATGTCATTATACCTGCTATTTTCTGCCAACGAACTGGGAGGCGTCCGTGCGCCAGAGCACAGATAAGACCGCGGAAACGCCGCGCCTGGTGGTGGTATTGGCCTTCGAGCGCGCGCAGCTCCTCGATGTGGCCGGTCCGGTGCAAACTTTTGCCAGCGCCAATGAAATCGTCAGGCGCGCGCACGGCGTGCCCTACCGGGTGGTCGTGGTGTCGCGGCGCGGCGGAGCGGTCACGACCACGTCCGGGCTGCCGCTGGTCACCCAGCCGCTCGCACGCGCGCTCGGCAAAGCGCAGATCGACACGCTGATCATACCGGGCGGCGGCGGCGTCCAGGACGCCGCAAAAGATGCTGCGACCGTCGATTGGGTCCGCCGTCAGGCGGCGTCGGTTCGCCGCATAGCGTCGGTGTGCACCGGAGCGTTCCTGCTCGCGGACGCCGGCGTGCTCGCCGGCCGGCGCGCCACGACGCATTGGCAGTTCTGCACCCGGCTGGCGCAGCAGTATCCGGACATCCAAGTCGACGCCGATCCGATCTATATCCGCGACGGCCGGATTTGGACCTCGGCCGGCATCACCGCCGGCATCGATCTCAGCCTGGCTTTGGTGCAGGAAGACCTCGGCCGCAAAGTCGCGATGGCCGTCGCGCGCCACCTCGTCGTCTTTCTCAACCGGCCCGGCGGGCAGTCGCAGTTTTCCGCGCCGCTCGAAGCGCAAGCCGCGGCTGCCGCCGGCAATGCGCCCAATCATTTTGCGCCGCTGCACGACTGGATCGCCGATAACGTCGCGGGCGATCTGCGTGTCGAGCGGCTCGCCGCACAGACCGGCATGAGCCCGCGCACATTCGCGCGGATTTATGCGGCGAAGATGGGCGTCACGCCGGCGCGCATGGTGGAGCGGATCCGTGTCGAGGCGGTTCGCCGCAGCCTCGAAGAAAGCGATTTGCCGATCAAACGCATCGCGGCGTTGTGCGGCTTCGGCCAGGAGGAGCGATTGCGCCGCGCCTTCGCCCGGCAAGTCGGCACCACCCCCGCGGAATACCGCCGGCGCTTTTAATTCACTTCCCCTCGCGCCAGATGCCGAGCGCCTCCTGCGCCGGACGGTCGGAAATCGAGAACAGCACCGACTGTTTCGGCGCCGCGTGGGAGTAGCGTTTCCACGGCGGCACGACGAAAACGTCGTTGGGACCCCATTGCAGCACCTTGCCGTCGACATTGGTCGAGCCGCCGCCTTCGACGCAAACAAAGATGGTGCCGTCGGTGGAGCGATAGGGCTCGCCCTTAAATCCCTTGGGCAGCATGGCAAGCCCCGCGCCCATGGTCGGCAGCACCGAGCCGCCAGTGACGGGATTGGCGTAGCGCACCCGCGCGCCGTGCCGCTTGTCGATGTCGCCCGCCGCCATCATGCGTTCGACGATCGGGCGCGTGCGCGCATAAGTGTAATTGATGATCGGCGTACGGTTCATGGCCGGCGTGCCGTCGGGCAGCACGCCCGAGCCGTAAAAGGAGAGCGAATCGCCGTCTTGCCGCGAGGTCTCCTGGACCGGCTCGTCAAAATTCTCCGCGAACGACGTTTCGAAGAAATTGACCGCCGGAACGTCGAGCACGTCGAGCCACAGCATCGGCTTCTTCGACGGATTGCCGTGATCGTGCGGCGCCCAGTTGGCGGTGATGACGAAATCGCCGGGCGCCATGAAGGCTTTCTCGCCCTCGACCGCGGTATAGGCGCCCTCGCCGTCGAGCACGAAGCGGATCGCTGCTGAGACGTGGCGGTGCGCGGGCGCATGCTCGCCGGGCAGGATCATCTGGATGCCGGCAAACAGCGTATTGGTGGCGCGCGACTCCCCGCGCAGTGCCGGGTTTTCCAGGATCAAGACGCGGCGCTTGGCCTCTTCGGCGGTGATCAGGCTACCCGATTCCATGACCAGCGATTTGACGTCGTCGAAGTGCCAAACGACCGGCGCGCAACGCGACACCGGCTCCTTGGTGACGATCGAATTCATCACCTTCCACAACGGCGTCATGTCGTGCTTGGCAATGCGCTCGTAATAGGCCTGCCGGACCGCCTCGATATTGTGTTTTGGGCCGGGCTTGCCGTTGGTTTTCTTCGCGGCGGCGACCGCCATGGCGTCCTCCAACATTTTCAAATTCCGAATGGTTCGCCCAATATAGCCAAAGCGCCGCGTTGCGGAAATAGGAGTTGAACGAACAATCGGCGGGGCTGCCATGCGAGGCGTTGCGCGTCCAGGCTGAGCCCTGAGCTTCGGAGCTAGCGAATGGAGGCATATGGCATGCCTCCCCAACTCCGAAAGGCACCTGAGCGTTCACTGCGGAACCAAACTGGCACCGCCGGCAACTTTCACAGTGTCGTATAGTTCGGCGATCCGATAGACGTCCCAACGCGCAGACGAATGTCCGCTATTGGGACGCTGCTGAAATCAACATAAGCACTCCGCCGCCAACCCAAACGCAATTGACCCTAATCCGGCGTGCAGAGCCCGGGGAAAATTTGATTTCGATCAAGGCACCCGAAGGACTTTCAGTTTCAGTAATATTCGATCCGTCCGGGCCACAATGCCAAGCAGCATGCTGTCGAGCCCGGCCGCCACGAATGAAGCGGATTGAATGAACAGGTGGGCCTGATGAACAAGATCCTGCGAATATCACCTGTCGTCTCGAAACAAGAATCCGGAGCATCGGCCAGACCACGAAACAAGCCCATCCAGGACCTGCGCGAATGGCTGTCACAGGTCGACCGGATCGGCGAACTGGTACGCGTCTCCCAACCCGTCGACCGTGACGAGGAGATGAGCGCGATCTCCTATCTCGTGGCCAAGCAGAACCCCTCTCCCGCGGTCCTGTTCGATTGTACGAAGGGTTTCGAGAAAAGTCCGATCGGTGCTCGGCATCTGTGGAACATCCTGGGCCCGAGCATAAGGCGCATCGCGCTCACGCTCGAAGAGCCCGCCGGAACGCCGACGGTCGAGTTGATCCGGCGAACCAAGGACAAGCTGAAGCGGCGCATTCCGCCGCGCGAAGTGGCACGAAGCGATGCCCCGGTCTATGAGAATTCCATCGTCGGAAAAAAGATCGATCTCAATCAACTTCCGATCCCGCGCCACTGGCCCTTGGACGGAGGCCGTTATGCGGGGACGGGCGACGCGGTCATCACGCGCGATCCCGATACGGGGTACCTGAATATTGGCACCTACCGGATGATGCAGCAGGGAAAGGCGCAGGTCGGTCTGTATCTATCCCCCGGTAAGGATGCGCGCCTTCACATCACGCGCGCCTGGCAGCAAGGCAAACCGATCGAAGTCGCCGCCGCCTGGGGCATTGATCCGTTGTTCATGCTGGTCGGTTCGCAGACGTTTCCAAAGAACGTATCCGAATACGAGTTCGCGGGCGGAATCAAAGGGCAGCCGATACCGGTGGTTCGCGGGACGACCACCGACTTGCTGCTCCCGGCCAACGCCGAGCTTGTAATCGAGGGCATCATTCGTCCGAATTCTGTAAAGGCGGAAGGACCCTTCGGCGAATTCCCCGGTTACTACGGAAGACCTGAGGCGGGCTGTCCGCTGGTGGACGTCACCGCGGTGCACTACCGAACCAATCCGATACTCACCAACGCCCTGATGGCGGACTATCCCTCGTGCGAGCAGAGCGGGTTCTTCTCGGTGATCCGCTCCGCCAAGATCTGGGACGATCTCGACAAGCTGGGCATCCCCGGAATCCAGGGCGTCTATTCTCATCCCGCCGCGGCCGGCGGTTTCGGCATGACGGTGATCAGCATCGAGCAGCGCCACGCCGGTCATGCCGCGCAGGTGCTGGCGCTCGCGGCCCAGGTTCCAGGCGGCGCCTACTACACCAAGTGGATCATCGCCGTCGATGACGACATCGATCCCACCGATATGGACCAGGTCATCTGGGCGATGGCGAGCCGGTGTAATCCGATTGAGGACATCGATGTCCTGCGCAACACGTGGAGTACCTGGCTCGACCCGACGCAGAACCCGCCGGAAAGGCGCCCATACGGTTCAAAAGCCTTGATTAATGCCTGCAAGGAACATCGTCATCTGCCGGTGTTCTCCAAGCGAACGGCGCTGCGCAAGGATGTCTACGACGGCATAGCCGCGCGCTGGGAGGCGCTCGGACTGCCGGGCTGTTTACCTGCGGTCAGAGCGTTTGAAACCGACACCAAGGTCACCTATCACGAGATTGGAGGCTTCGAGCCCGGCCATCTGGAAGGCGAACAGAAAATGGCGCACAAAAAAACAAAACGGAGCCGCCACCGGCGATCTCGCCAACACTGAGATCATTGCCGAGACGGTTCGCGGTCCGACCTGCCAACGGCTTATGACGCCGCGCCCCGCAAACTATCGAAGGTTATGGCCCGTCCTGTCCACGGCAGCCGCTGCCGTCGATGTCCGGTTAGCGAGGCAATACGGTCTTAGGGGGAGGGAGAGCCGGAGCGACCCATCCCGTTAATTATTAGTCGCGCCGCCGTCGACCGCGATGGTCTGGCCGGTGATAAAATCGCTATCGGCCGAGGCCAGGAAAACGAGCGCGCCGAGGAGATCTTCCGGATATTCGTCGCGCTTGAGCGCCCGGCGCACCAGCGACGGCTGGCGCGAATGTTCGAGATGGCCGGGATTCTCGTCGACGACGCTGTCGCTGAGCGTAAAGCCCGGCGCCAGGTTGTTGACGCAGATATTATGCTCGCCGAGCTCGCGCGACATCGCCCGCGTGAACGCCGTCACCGCCCCCTTCGAGGTCACATAATGCGCGAACTGGGGGATGCCGCGAGCGACGGTGCCCGAGCTGATATTGATGATCTTGCCGTATTTCTGCGCGATCATGTGCGGCGCGACGTGCTTGGTCATCAGAAAGACGCCACGCACATTGATCGCCATGACGCGATCCCAAAGCGCAGTGTCGATCTCGGTGAGCTTCTGTTCCTTAAGCACCGCAAACAGTGCGGCGTTATTGACCAGGATGTCGATCTTGCCGAAGCGGTCCATGGTCTTCGCCACCAGCGCCTTGACCGCGGCCTCATCGCTCACGTCGGCGATGGCGCTTTCGACCGAATTGGCGCCATGCTTGCGCGCCAGCTCCTCCGCGACCGGCTTGCCGTCGGCGATATCGGCGATCATCAGCCGCGCGCCTTGCGCGGCAAGCGCCCCCGCATAATGCCGGCCAATGCCCTTGGCGCCGCCGGTCAAGATCGCCACGCAGCCGTCTAGACGCGCCATAGTTCCCTCCGCTTTATCTGTCGATGTTGTTTAGTTTTTACCGCCGTGCTGCTCGATGAATTTCGCAAAAGCGGCAAGCTGCTGCTTGATGAACCCAACCGCCTGCTCGTCCTTGAGCTGTCCGGTCTTGTCGTCGAATTTCTGCATGGCGCCGCCGATGAAGACCTCCGGCTTATTCATAGTCAAGGCGTCGAGAAAAATCATGCAGCGGCGCAAATCGTACTGCATGCGGCCGCCGCCGAGTATGCCGCCCGTGGCCGAGATCAGGGCAATTGGCTTACCGACGAATGGCTGGTTTGGCAGCCGCGACACCCAGTCGATGGCATTCTTCAATCCGCCGGGGATCGAATAGTTATATTCCGGGCTGACGAAGATCACGCCATCGGCGGCACGCACCGCATCGGCGAGCTTCTGCACCGGGGCCGGGAAGCCGGTCGAATTTTGCACATCGGCGTTATAGAGCGGGAATTCCGCGAACGGCGGCGCTTCCGCGATCTGCAGGCCCGCCGGCGCGTAGCCTTGCAGCAGGTTCATGATCATGCGGTTGTAGGAGCCCTTGCGCAGGCTGCCGCAAATGCTGATGACGTTGAGTGTCTTGCCGGCCATAGCGATCCTCTTATACCCTCTACGAGCTCGATGAACCCAATAAAGCAGGCGCAACGATCTCTTTCCAGCTCCGTGGCGGTGCCTTCAGTTCGCCGTGGCGGCCCATGAAATCGGCGATTGTCTGCACGCCATAAACCGCGCTGCCGAATTCGTCCTTGATGTCGCCGATCACCGCCGCCATCGCGGCGCCGTCGAGCGTGCCGGATGGCTCATGCGTCAAGAAGATTTGCGCTGCGCGGCGCGGGTCGTCGTGGATGATGCGGGCGGCCTCGTCGATCGCCTTGTCGATGACGCCCGCCATCTGCGGCTCGCTCTCGATATAGGCTTTGGTCGCGGCCATGATGAGGAAGGAGAATTTTCCGCCGATCACGTCGGACGATTTGAGGATCGGATGGACGTTGGCGTCGCGCAAGGCGAGCTCGGTGTAGGGCGGCGAGGAGAAATAAGCCGTCACGCCGCTCTTTTCACCTCCGGCGCCTTCGCCCAGCGCGTCGACGGCAGCCGCATGCGACAGCACGACCACCTGGCCGCGCAGCCGATCGTGCTGGCCGAAAATCTTCTCCGATTGCAGCTCCAGCAATTGCATCTGTGGCGAGGTCAGCGTCGGCACCGCGATACGGTCGCTCGGCTTGAGGTCGGCGATGGAACGCTCATCCGGCCGATTGCTCAGGAGGACGAGCGGCAGCGATGTGATGCCGGAAACGGCGAGGATTTGCGTCGGCGTGTCCTTGGTTTTTTCCCATGCCGATAGCAGCGGCGCGGTGCCGAACGGTCCCATGTCGATGGCGCCGGAGACGATGGCAGACCGCACCTGCGCGGCGCCGGTGAGCCGCGGGAAGCTCACCTTAACGTCAAGATAGGCCTCGCGGGCGTATTTCTCGATCAGCTTCAAATCTTCGCAGATATAGAGCGGGAGGAACGCCAGCCCATAGCCGGTGCCGATCTTGACCTGTTGCTGCGCGAACGCCGGCACAGCCGTCGCGACGAGTGCCAAGAGGGCAAGAAGACTACGCAGCACGATACAGCTGACCTGTTCTGCACGAATCCAAGGGCGGGCCGCAGACTATAGTTCACGCTCCCCTTCCAGGGGAGGGCGGCAGAAAATATTCGCGCAGCCGCTCGCGCCCCGCCATGGCCGCGCGCAGATCGAAGCCGTTGACGATGGCAAGGCGAAAGCCGCCGGGCGGCATGGCGTGGCGTTCCGGCGCGCGGTTTTCGTGGAAGGTGATTTGCACGCTGGTGACGCCCGGCATGGCTTTGACCTCGTCGACCAGCGCCGCCGGCGGATGGCGGTAGCGGGGCCCGTTCGGTCCGAACAACACGACGCTGTAGCCTTCGCTGCGATCGTCGTCGAGAAAATCCCACTCGCGCCGCTCGTAGAGCCCGACCACGGCGTCGACCCAGCCCGGGCCATTGAGATCGGGCCATTGGTCGGAAAAACGCAAATGCGCCTCGATAATGGCTTCGCCGATGGTTTCGAGATTGAGCATGCCGGTATAGCCGGCAAGATTTTGCCGCACCCATTCACCGCACCGCGCCTCGATTGCGGCGTCCGGCTCGGCATGCACGATCCAGTAATCGAAGGTGCCCTCGCCGGCCGGCTTGCCGGTGACATGCCGCCACCAGCGCGGCTCGCCCTCGACCACGGCGACGTCGGAGGAGACATGCCGGCCGTGCAGCAGCGTCATCCAGAAATGACCGGGCGCGTAGTGCCGGACGTAATCGGCTTCCGATCGGAGCACCCGGCTGCCGACGCCCATGCCCTTGAGATTGACGATCGGCTTGGAAAAGACCGGGTAGCGCGGCGGCGGCACGCCGTGCGGAGCGGCGGCGAGAGCCTGACTCAGCGCCAGCTTCAACTTGTCGTAGACGAAGCGATGCGCCGGGTACCATTGCCAAGCGTCGCTATCCTCCGTCGGAATATTGGCGGCGGTGTCGACATGCGCGAAATATTGCAGGCGCCACGGATCGGCTTCGCAGATCGGCATGTTCAGGCGACGGAGCTTTGATAAGGGACAACTGAAACCGGCAGTCTAGGACCGTCCGCCGTCATTCGCCATCGGCGTGACGGAATGCTTGCACGCTGAATTGGCCGTCGCTCCAAACCTGCACGGGCGACCAGCCGCTGCCGTGCGCCAGCGCCGCGAACGCGGCGAGTGTGTACTTATAGCTGTTCTCGGTGTGGATGGTCTCGCCGGCGCGGAAGGCGATCGCCGTGCCATGGACTTTCACCTTCTGCCGCTTGGTGCTGGCGAGGTGCATTTCGATCCGATTCTGCTCGCAATTGTAGAAGGCATGATGCTCGAACCTAGTCAGATCGAAGTCGGCGCCGAGTTCGCGATTGATGCGCGCCAAGAGATTGAGATTGAATTTTGCCGTCACGCCTTCGGCATCGTTGTAGGCCGGACACAGGATATTCGTATCTTTGACCAAGTCGACGCCGATCACCAGCACCGCGCCGGGCCCAAGAATGGCGCCGGCATGGCGCAGAAATTTGGCCGCCTCATATGGCTCAAAATTGCCGATGGTCGAGCCCGGGAAGAACCCCACCCGCGGCCGCATGGCGATCGCCGGCGGAATCTCGAAGCTTTGCGTGAAGTCGGCGACCACCGGATGCACGGCAAGGTGCGGAAAATCGCGCCGCAGCTGCGCCGCGTCCTGCTGCAGAAAATCGCCGGAAATATCGACCGGCACATAGGCCTCCACCGTCGCCGCGGCGCCAAGCAGGATGCGTGCTTTCCGGCTCGAACCCGCTCCAAATTCGATCAAGGCGCAGTTTTGCGGAAACAAAGACGCGATCGCCGGCGCATTGCCGCGCAACAGCTCAAGCTCGCAGCGCGTCGGATAATATTCCGGCAGCTGCGTGATGCGCTCGAACAAAGCGGAGCCGGCCGAATCGTAAAAATATTTCGGCGGCAGCCGCTTCGGCTTCGCCGTCAGCCCGGCGATTACGTCGGCGGCGAATGGATCGGCCGTCTCGATGGACGGCGCCGCGCGCAGCGCGGTTTGACTGGCGCTTGCCATGGGTTTGCTCAGTGTTCGTATTCGGCCAGCCGCAATCCGGAAAATTGCCAGCGCGCCGGCGGATAAAAGAAATTGCGATAAGTCCAGCGCGAATGGCCGGCCGGCGTCGCCAGCGACGAGCCGCGCAATACTATTTGATTGACCATGAATTTACCGTTGTATTCGCCGAGCGCGCCCGGCGCCGCCTGGTAGCCGGGATAAGGCGAATAGGCGCTGCGGGTCCATTGCCAAACCAGGCCGAAGGCGTCGGCAATGGCGCCGCGTTGCGCCGCCACTTCCCACTCGCCTTCGGTCGGCAGATCCTTTCCGGACCAGCGGGCAAAGGCATCGGCTTCGTAATAGCTGACGTGGCAAACCGGCTGCGCCGGTTCGACGCAGCGCAACCCGCCAAGCGTCATCGAAAACCAGGCGCCGTCGATGTTGCGCCAGTAGCCCGGCGCGTTCCAACCTTGCGATTCGGCTGTTGACCAGCCGTCCGACAACCACAGCGTCGGCGTCGAGTAACCGCCGTCGGCCATGAAATCGAGCCATTCCCGGTTTGTGACCAGTCGCGGCGCAAGCCGCACCGGCCGCAGCACGATGTCATGGGAGGGCAGTTCGTTGTCGAAGCAAAAGCCGTCGCCGGTATGCCCAATTGTTTGCAGGCCCGAAAGCGTCGCTGCCAAACCGGCACGGTCATACGTTTGCGGGAATTGCCAATCCGGATCGTAAGCCGGATTCGTTTCATTGAGCGAGAACGCGTGCAAAATGTCGGTCAGCAACAATTCCTGATGCTGCTGCTCGTGATGCAAACCGATCTCGATGATCGGAATAAGAGAGGCGAAATCGCCCGCGGTTTCGATCAGCTCCGCCACCGCCGCGTCGACATGCGCCCGGTAGGCGGCGACCTCCGCCGCGCTCGGCCGGGTGACGAGACCGCGCTGCGGCCGTGCCGCGCGCGGTCCGGCGGAGACGTAATAGGAATTGTACAAATAGGCGAAGCGCTCGTCGAACGGGCGATAGCTTTTGACATGGGGCCGCAGCAGAAACTGCTCGAAGAACCACGTCACATGCGCGCGATGCCACTTGGTGGGACTGGCATCGGGCATGGATTGGACAACCTGATCCTCCGGTGAAAGCAGCGCGGCGCGGCGTTCTGTCTCGGCACGCACCGCACGAAAGGCGTCGAGCCATTTCTGCCGCGGATCGGCTGACCGCCGTTCGGTAAGACAGACGTCGTCATCGGCGACAGGAGGGGCCGGATCAGCAAGCCGAACGCGCTTGGAAAGAGCGGAGCCTGGCATCATAAATGTCCGCAAAAGGCGGGATTAACTAGGGAATTCAAAGGCTGGCAAGATAATCAGTCCCCGACGGGTTGGTTCCATAGATGATCGATCCGCCGCCGACTGCAATGCCAATTCACGTGTCCTAACGCGGTTGTGATCGCGCAACCGAAACCAAGCGACATCCGAGCAAAGTTGTCCTAAATCGGTGGGCCGACATATGGTTTGCCGCCGTTTCCGGCTATGGCATTTGACATCATCTTGCAGGGATCGAGCAAGAGCTGCGAATCGATGTCGAGGAAACAGAGATGAGTGACCGGGGATGACGAAACGCCGAAGGAAAAAAACGAAACCGATGCTGCCGCGCGAGAGAACCGATTTCTCCGCGATCGTCGACCGGCCGCCGCTGAAACTCCCGGGCGGGGCGCGCATCGCGTTCTGGACCATCGTCAATCTCGAAGTCTGGGACATCGGCAAGCCGATGGCGCGCCAGGTGCTGGCGCCGCCGACCGGAGTTACCCAACTTCCCGACGTGCCGAATTGGAGCTGGCACGAATACGGCATGCGGGTCGGCGTGTGGCGCTTCTTCGATCTCTATAAGCGCCTGAAAATCCGGCCGACGCTCGCCATCAACGCGCGGGTCTGCGAGGATTACGCGCGCGTCGCCGCGGAAGCCAAGAACGACGCTTGGGAATTCATGGGCCATTCCTACCAGCAAGGGCCGATCCATCAGGAGCCCAATCAGAAAGCGATGATCGCGCGCTCGCTCGATGTGGTGGAGCGCTTTTGCGGCAAGCGGCCGGTCGGCTGGCTCGGTCCGGGCCTGACGCAGACACTGGAAACGCCCGACCTCCTTGCGGCGGCAGGAATCAAATATATCGGCGATTGGGTCTATGACGACGAACCGACGACGATCCGCACCACGAGCGGTCCTTTGGTGACGCTGCCCTATACGATGGAGCTCAACGACATTCCGATGATGGCGGTGGCCCACCACGAGGCCGATTACCTGTTCAAGCGCACTGTCGATCAATTCGACCGGCTTTACGCCGAAGGCGAAAAGCGCGCGAAAATCCTGGCGCTTGCCATCCATCCTTATCTCAGCGGCCAACCGCACCGCATCAAATATCTCGAAGCGATCTATGACTACACGCGCCGCTTCGACGGCGTCGTGTACTGGACCGGCGAAGAGATTTTGAATTGGTATTTGCAAGGCGCGGCCGCGCGATGATCCGTGCCGCTGTTGTGATCGCGATGGTGCTTGCGGCCGGCGTCGCCAACGCCGCCGCGCCCTGCCGCAGCGGCGGGCCTTTCAATCAATGGCTTGGCGATTTGGAGCGCGAGGCCGTGGCGCAGGGCATCGCGCAAGCCGCGATCGCCGCCGCCGCGCCATACCTCACTTACGACCAGCGCATCGTCAATATCGACCGCGGCCAGCGCGTTTTTATGCAAACATTCCTACAGTTTTCCGACCGCATGGCCGCCGCCTACCGCATCCAGCGCGGTCAGGCGCTGATCAAAAGCTACGCGCCGATCTTTGCCCGGATCGAGCAGCAATATGGCGTGCCCGCCCCGGTGATCGTCGCCTTCTGGGGGTTGGAAAGCGATTTCGGCGCCAATATGGGCAATTACCGATCGCTGCCGTCGCTGGTCTCGCTCGCATACGATTGCCGGCGCGCCGATCGCTTTCGCCCCCAACTCCTCGATGCGCTGCGCCTCATTCAGCGCGGCGATCTGCGCGCCGACGAGATGATCGGCTCATGGGCCGGCGAGCTCGGCCAGACCCAGATGATGCCGTCCGAATATTACAAATACGGCGTCGACTATGACGGCGACGGCAAGCGCAATCTGCTGCGCAGCGTGCCCGACGTGCTGGCCTCGACGGCGAATTATCTGGTCGGGCTCGGCTGGAAGCGCGGCGAGCCGTGGCTTGCCGAAGTGCGCGTGCCCGCCAACATGCCGTGGAACCAAGCCGACCTCGATATCCAACTGCCGCGCGCCAAATGGGCGGCCTATGGCGTCACGCTCGCCGACGGCCGGCCGCTGCCGGCGGATAACCTGCCGGCTTCGTTGCTGCTGCCGATGGGACGGCTCGGCCCCGCTTTCCTCGCCTATGCGAATTTTCAGGTCTATCTGCAGTGGAACAATTCGCTGGTTTATTCGACGACGGCGGCTTATCTCGCGACCCGCATCGCCGGCGCACCCCCGCTCCATCGCGGCAATGCGCCGCCGGCGCTGCCGTTTGCCGACATCAAAGCCCTGCAGGGGATGCTCGCCCATGCGGGTTACGATGTCGGCACGATCGACGGCTTTCTCGGCCTGAAAACCCGCCAGGCGGTCAAGGCGATGCAGGTCAAATACGGCCTGCCGGCGGATTCCTATCCGACCGCGGAGTTGCTCGCACGCATGCAGGGCGGACGGTAGGTGCAAAAATGACCAAACAAATTCGCCGCGTCGTCACCGGTCATAACGTCGCCGGAAAATCGATCTTCGTCATCGACGGCCCGACCCCGCACGTGTTCAGCCGCACCAAGGGCAGCGCCATCACTCACGAGCTGTGGGAGACCGCGGGCGCGCCCGCCGACAATCGCGGCAATGAAGACGCCATCGCCCGCGGTCCCCGGCTGCCGCCGCCGCGGAACGGTTCGGTGTTCCGCGTCATCGAATATCCGCCGGACACCGAGCGCCTCGCCGCAATCGCGCGCGAGCACGCGCTGCCCGACGATTCCGGACGCGCCGCGGCCACCGATCGCAATAATCCGCGCCATCCCGGCTTTCACAAGACCGCGACGATCGATTACGCCATCGTACTGGCAGGCGAGATTTACGCCATGATGGACGAGGGCGAAGTTTTGTTGAATCCGGGCGACGTCCTCATCCAGCGCGGCACCAACCATGCCTGGAGCAATCGCACCGCAGAACCGGCCGTTGTCGCGTTTGTGCTGATCGATGCCGAGCCGGTGTAGAGAAAACTTGGGTCAATCGCGGTCAGCATCCCGCCCGGATCGTGACATAATAATGTGCGACGCCCCGGCCGTGGACGGCGGCCGGCGCCTGATGTTACGCGACGGCGCTAGCGGCGGCCGAGCTGGGGGGCGACATCCTGTCTCGGGACCAAAATTTAGTGCCTTCCATCTCTGTTTGCGGTAAGCGCTTGACCGCACCCGGTGCGGTGGCGGAAGATACTGAAAAGACAATAGTTTTTCTTTATTCCAAACTAAATGAAGGCGCCTCGCACCCATGCTGCCGGCTGGACCCCCTTGCCATAATGTTACATTATAACGTCATATTTCCTCGACAGCGTGAAATACCGCGGAGGACTCGCCGCGCCAACGAAAATGGAACGCATGAGATGAAGGATAGTGTTCGCTCACAGCGATTGAATCCGATCCGCGCCTTCGCGATCGTTGCGGCCGCGGCCACTGCCGCGCTCCTGCTCGCGATGCCGCTGGCGCCTTCAGCCCTCGCACAAGGGAATTCCGCCCCTGCCGCGATGCCCGCTCCGATAGCCGCACCGGCTCCGGCCGTCCCTGCCGCCGCCGCCGCTCCAGTCGCCGCCCCCCCTGCGCCAACCGCACCTGCGTTGCCGGCAACGCCAAGCGCGCCGTCCGCCGCCGCTCCAGCCGCATCAACGATGAGTAGTGCGCCGGCCGCACCTGCGTCGCCGGCAGCGACGCCCGCGCCACCGAGCGTGATGGCGCCGGCCGCCGGCGAACCGCCGCCGGGCGAACCTTCGATCAGCAGCGCACAGTTGCCGCAAGATCTCTCGCCTTGGGGCATGTTCGAGGATGCCGATCTTCTCGTGAAAATCGTCCTGATCGGACTCGCCCTCGCTTCGCTGGTGACGTGGACGGTCTGGGTCGCCAAGACGCTCGAATTGCGCACCGCGCGAAACGAAGTGCGTCAAAACCTGCGCGTCCTCAACTCTGCAGCGACGCTCGCCCAAGCGCACGAGCAGTTACGCGACGGCACTAGCCCGGTGTCGCTCCTCATGCAGGCAGCCGGTCAGGAAATCCGGCTTTCCGCCAATCTGCGCGCCGACGGGCTCAAAGAGCGGATCGCCTGGCAACTCGAGCGCATCGAAATGGCGGTCAGCCGTAAAATCTCCCGCGGCACCGGCGTGCTTGCCACCATCGGCTCGACGGCGCCGTTCGTCGGCCTGTTCGGCACGGTATGGGGCATTATGAACAGCTTTATCGGCATTTCGAACGCTCACACCACCAATCTCGCGGTGGTGGCGCCCGGGATCGCGCAAGCACTGCTCGCCACGGCGCTCGGCCTCGTCGCCGCGATCCCGGCGGTCATGATCTACAACGTGCTGGCGCGCCAAACCACACATTACCGCGCACTCCTCGGCGATGCCTCGGCGCAGGTGATGCGGCTCGTCAGCCGCGATCTCGACCGCGCCAGGATGCCGACATCGCAGGCCGCGGAGTGAGCCCAAGGTAACGCCCAATGGCTATTCGTCTCGATCACGGCGCCGACGAACTCACCGAGGTGCACGACATCAACGTCGTGCCTTTCATCGACGTGATGCTGGTGCTGCTCATCATCTTCATGGTGGCGGCGCCGCTGGCGACGGTCGACGTCGCGGTCGATCTGCCCTCCTCCACCGCGCCGCAGCAGCAGCGGCCGCCGAAGCCGGTTTACATCACGCTCAAAGCCGACGGCACGCTGGCGGTGGGCGACAATCCGGTGCCCCGCGATGCGCTACCCGGCGTGCTCGCGACTGCAACGGGGGGCAACAAGGAGGAGCGTATCTTCCTGCGCGGCGACCGCGCGGTGCCCTATGGCGACGTCATGGAATTGATGAACGCTTTGCGCGATGCGGGTTATCTCAAAATCGCCTTGGTCGGAATGGAAACGCGTGAGGCGAAATGACCGTCTCTGCGCTCACCTGGTTCGACGACGACGACCCGCGCGATCTGCGGCGCTGGGCCATTGCCGCCGTTGTTGTGCTCAGCGTCCACCTCGCGGCCATCGCCGCCTATGTCTACATCCACCGGCCGGACGAAATCGGCGACGATTCCTCGCCGGTCGCGGTGGATTTTTCGCCGACCGACGACACCGTCGATCAGCCCGAAGTTGCGCCGGTCCCCGAGCAACCGCCGCAAGAGATCGAAAAGCTGCCGCCGCCCCCGCCCCCCGAGCCGCAGGCCGTGAT
>Ga0207416_1000618_pt1 | contig 57482 bp, 54 predicted proteins | sample PaiPotPPM11metaG_FD_184107 | JGI IMG/M metagenome (GOLD analysis project Ga0207416, IMG submission 184107) | Iron sulfur acid spring bacterial and archeal communities from Banff, Canada, to study Microbial Dark Matter (Phase II) - Paint Pots PPM... ... | reverse complement strand
GTTTGCCGCCGGCTTCCTTCGGACTCCGCCTCGCGGCGGACGCCCTTGCCCTTGGCTAACGGTTGCCACGACCAGGCCCCGTAGAGGACTCTCACCTCCAAGTCAAGCGTCCATGCCGGGCGCACAAGAAAGATGCCCCAGCGCGTGCTGAGGGCATCTTCGAGTTGCTGCGGACGGGTTCGGCTAGGCCTTGAGTTCGATGTCGACGCCGGCCGGAAGGTCGAGATGCATCAGCGCGTCCATCGTCTTCGGCGAGGCCTGAAGGATGTCGATCAGGCGCTTGTGCGTGCGCATCTCGAAGTGCTCGCGCGACTTCTTGTCGACGTGCGGCGACCGGTTGACGCAAAACCGGTTGATCTCCGTGGGGAGAGGCACCGGACCGCTCACGAACGCGCCCGTGCGCTTCGCCGTGTCGACGATGCGCTCGGCCGACTGGTCGAGGACGCGGTGATCGTACGCCTTGAGGCGGATGCGGATCTTCTGCTTTGACATTTCTCTTCTATCCTGGTGGCTTAGTCGGCCACGGTGGTGACGACGCCCGCGCCGACGGTGCGTCCGCCCTCGCGGATCGCGAAGCGGAGGCCTTCTTCACAGGCGATGGGCGTGATCAGCTCGACGTCCATCGTGATGTTGTCGCCGGGCATGACCATCTCGACGCCTTCCGGCAACTTGATGGTGCCGGTCACGTCGGTCGTGCGGAAGTAGAACTGCGGGCGGTAGTTCGCGAAGAACGGGGTGTGGCGGCCGCCCTCTTCTTTGGAGAGGACGTAGACCTCAGCCTTGAACTTCTTGTGCGGCTTGATCGAACCGGGCTTCGCGAGGACTTGACCGCGCTCGATGTCGTTGCGCTCCACGCCGCGGAGCAGCACGCCGACGTTGTCGCCCGCGATGCCCGAGTCGAGCAGCTTGCGGAACATCTCGATGCCCGTGACGACGACCTTGCGCGTCGAGTCGGTGAGCCCGACGATCTCGACCTCTTCGCCGACCTTGACCTGGCCGCGCTCGACGCGGCCGGTTCCGACCGTACCGCGGCCGGTGATCGTGAAGACGTCTTCGACCGGCATCAGGAACGGCTTGTCGACCGGACGCTCGGGCGTCGGAATGTAGTCGTCGACCGCATCCATCAGGTTGAAGATCGGATCCGCATCCGGATCGCCGCGCTTGCCGCTGCTGTTGAGGGCCTTGGTGGCCGAACCGCGGATGATCGGAATATTGTCGCCGTCGTAGTCCTGCTTGGAGAGCAGTTCGCGGACTTCCATCTCGACCAGCTCGAGCAGCTCGTCGTCGTCGACGAGGTCGACCTTGTTCAGGAACACGACAATCTTCTGCACGCCGACCTGCTTCATGAGCAGCACGTGCTCGCGGGTCTGCGGCATGGGACCGTCGGTCGCCGCGACGACCAGGATCGCCCCGTCCATCTGCGCCGCGCCGGTGATCATGTTCTTGATGTAGTCGGCGTGACCGGGGCAGTCGACGTGCGCGTAGTGGCGCTTGTTCGTCTCGTACTCCTGGTGCGAGATGGCGATCGTAATGCCGCGCTCCTTCTCCTCGGGCGCATTGTCGATGTCGTCGACGTTGCGCTTCTGGATGCTGGAGTGTTCGGTCGCGAGGCAGTTGATGATCGCGGCCGTCAGCGTCGTCTTACCGTGGTCGACGTGACCCGTCGTGCCGATGTTGACGTGCGGCTTCGACCGCTCGAACTTTGCCTTTGCCATGATGCCTTGTCTCGATGTCCTTTTGGGTTTGTGGTACGGAGAGGAGCGAGTTTCGCCGGCGTGCGCGTTACACGTGCGCCGTCTTCGTCATCGCTCTCTAAGCGGTTGCGAGTTTCTTGCCTTGAGCCTTGGCGATGATCTCTTCTTCGACGGACTTCGGCGCCTTTTCGTAGTGCGCGAATTCCATCGTGTAGGTCGCTCGCCCCTGAGTCGCCGACCGCAGATCGGTCGCATAGCCGAACATCTCGCTGAGCGGGACGTTCGCCTTGATCACGACCGCGCCGCCGATCGCCTCGTCCTGCGATTGGATCTGGCCGCGCCGGCGATTGAGGTCGCCGTTGACCGCGCCCATGTAGTCGCGCGGTGCGGTCACCTCGACGCCCATGATCGGTTCGAGCAGGATCGGACCGGCTGCCCGGTTCGCTTCCTTGAACGCCATCGAACCGGCGATCTTGAACGCCATTTCGCTGGAGTCGACGTCGTGGAACGAGCCGTCGAAGATCGTCGCCTTGAAGTCCAGCACCGGGTACCCGGCGAGGACGCCGCTCTGCGACGCTTCACGGATCCCTTCCATGATCGGCTTCTGGAACTCTTTCGGAATCACGCCGCCGACGACGCCCCACACGAACACGTAGCCCGTGTTGGGTTCGCCCGGCTCCAGCCGAACGTGGACGTCGCCGTATTGACCCTTACCGCCGGTCTGCCGGACGAACTTGCCCTGCTTCTCGACTTTCTTGGTGATCGCTTCTTTGTACGCGACCTGCGGCTTGCCGACGTTCGCTTCGACCTTGAACTCGCGCTTGAGCCGATCGATGATGATCTCGAGATGCAGCTCGCCCATCCCCGCGATGATCGTCTGCTGCGTCTCTTCGTCGGTCCGCATGCGGAACGTCGGATCTTCTTGCGCAAGGCGCGTGAGCGCGATGCCCATCTTGTCCTGATCGCCCTTCGTCTTCGGCTCGATCGCCTGATGGATGACGGGCTCGGGGAACGTGATGTTCTCGAGGAGGATGGGACGCTTCTCGTCGCACAGCGTGTCGCCGGTGCGCGTGTCGGTCAAGCCGACCGCGGCCGCGATGTCGCCCGCGCCGATCGCGTCGATGTCTTCGCGATGGTTGGCGTGCATGCGCAGGATGCGCCCGATGCGCTCCTTCTTGCCGGTGCGCGCGTTGTACAGGTACGTGCCCTTCTCCAGCACGCCCGAATAGACGCGGAAGTAGGTCAGGTTGCCGTACGGGTCGGTCGCAATCTTGAACGCCAGCGCCGCGAAGGGCTCTTCGTCGCGCGGCTGGCGGGTGATCGGCTCGTCGTCCTTCGGATCGATGCCGGTGATCGGCTTCGCGTCGAGCGGCGAGGGCAGAAAGTCGACGACCGCGTCCAGCAGCGGCTGCACGCCCTTGTTCTTGAACGCCGAACCGCAGAGCATCGGCAGAACTTTGCCCTGGATCGTCGCCTTGCGCAGCGCGGCGTGCAGACGGTCGACCGGGATCTCTTGTCCGTCGAAGAACATCTCGAGCAACGCGTCGTCCTGCTCGGCGATCGCTTCGATCAGCGCCTGGCGCCATTCTTGCGCCGTCGTGAAGAGCTCGCCGTCGGCTTCGGTGACGGGCGTTGAGTCCGACGTCGAACCGAGATCGTCGGTGTAGACGATCTTGCTCATCGTGAAGAGGTCGACGACGCCCAGGAAGTCGCCCTCGGCACCGATCGGCACTTGGATCGGCGTCGCCGGCGCGCCGAGGCGCGTGCGGATCTGCTGGACGCAGTTGAAGAAGTCGGCGCCCATGCGGTCCATCTTGTTGACGAAGATGACGCGCGGGACGGCGTACTTGTTGGCTTGGCGCCAGACGGTTTCGGACTGCGGCTGCACCGCGGCGACCGAGTCGAAGAGCGCGACGAGGCCGTCGAGGACGCGCAACGAGCGCTCGACCTCGACGGTGAAGTCAACGTGGCCTGGCGTATCGATAATGTTGATGCGGGTCTCGCGCCACGTGCACGCCGTCGCGGCGGACGTAATCGTGATCCCGCGTTCCTGCTCCTGGACCATCCAGTCCATGGTGGCAGCGCCGTCGTGCACTTCGCCGATCTTGTGCGTGCGGCCGGTATAGAAAAGAATCCGCTCCGTCGCCGTCGTCTTGCCGGCGTCGATGTGAGCAGCGATCCCGATGTTGCGGGTCCGTTCGAGCGGATATTCGCGTTTGAGAGCCATGATGAAGTTCGGGGGGGCCGATTACCAGCGGTAGTGGGCGAAGGCTTTGTTCGCTTCGGCCATCTTGTGGGTGTCCTCGCGCTTTTTGATCGACTGGCCCTGGTTGTTGGCCGCGTCCATCAGCTCGTTCGCGAGCTTCTCGGTCATCGACTTGCCGGAGCGGGTGCGCGCGTAGGTGATGAGCCAACGCATGGCCATCGCCTGACGGCGGTCCGGGCGGACTTCCATCGGGACCTGATAGGTGGCGCCGCCGACGCGCCGGGGGCGCACTTCGACCAGCGGCATCGCGTTGCCGAGCGCCTGCGTGAAGATGTCCATCGGATCGCGCCCGGTCTTGGTCGCGATCATCTCGAGCGCGTCGTACGTGATCAGCTCGGCGACCGACTTCTTCCCGCGCAGCATCACCTTGTTGATGAAGCGCGCGAGGACTTTCGATCCGAATTTCGGATCGGGCAGGATCGGTCGTTTGGGGACGGGGCCCTTACGCGGCATGAGTAACGCGGTTCCTTACTTCTTCGATGTCGACTTCTGGTTGCGCTTGGCGCCGTACTTCGAGCGCCCTTGCTTGCGGTTCGCGGCACCGGAGGTGTCGAGCGTTCCGCGGATGATGTGGTACCGCACACCCGGGAGATCTTTGACGCGGCCGCCGCGGATGAGCACGACGGAGTGCTCCTGCAGGTTGTGGCCGATCCCGGGGATGTACGCGGTCACTTCCTCACCGTTGGTGAGGCGGACGCGCGCAACCTTACGAAGCGCCGAGTTCGGCTTCTTCGGGGTGATCGTCTTGACCTGAGTGCAGACGCCGCGACGCTGCGGGTTGCCCGCGACTTCGAAGGTCCGGTTGGGCAGGTCGGGGTGGCCCGGCTTCGGCCCGGTCGAAACGACACGGAAGGCCGGGGTCTTCACCTTCTTCTGCTGTTTTTCGCGGCCCTTACGGACCAGCTGGGAAATCGTCGGCACTCAGTACTCCGGAACGCACACGAAAGCGGCCAGACCACGGCGGGTCGGCCGGAACCCTCGAAGGATACCATTTCCCGGGAGGGGCGTCAACGCGCAGAACGGCGGCCCGCCGTGGCGCGCTCGCGGACCGTTCGCACCCGGTAGGCGATCGACGTGCAGCGGCCGCCGTTCGACTGCTCGGCCGAGCAAGCCGTCAGGCCGACGATCAGCCGTACTTCCGCCCGGACCGCGAAGACCTCGCCCGGAAGCACCCGGGGAGGGCGGACGGCGATCCGGCCGCCCGGGCCGAGCTCGACGTTCATGAAGACGTTGAAGGAAGTCGAGATCGCATCCGGCTCGATCCCGAACGGGACCAAGGCGGCCGCCAGGTTGCCGTGGCAGCCGGGCACGTCGTCGTGGCGGCCGCCGTAACAGAGCCGCCAGGTGTCGCGGCTGCACGGCGTCAGCAGAAAGTCGTGCGTGCCCACGTCGTCCCGGATGATCCTCAGCAACGGCCGCGAGCGGTTGGACCACAGCCGATGGCCGGCCGTGAGCGCCGTCGTCTCCTCATAGTCGAAGGTGCGGCCGTTCGAGAGGTGCTCGCGAGGGTCGTCGGCGGCGAACGCGACCAGATCCGCGACCTGGCCGCCCTCTGGAGCGCTGACCTCCAGCACGTCGCCCGCCTCGAGGACGAAGGCGGTGCCGGAGCGCGGCGGGATGCCGTTCAACGGCGCGATCTGAACGGACACGCCCACGCCTCCCCGACCGCACCGCCGGCATACTGCCGCGCCTCGGAGCGCCTCCCGTAGTCGGCCAGGTTCGGGTTCAGGCCACCGTCCAGGTCACGTTCCCGAGCGCGGATCCGCCGCTGAAGAGTGTCGAAACGCCCTGCGTCGCGCAGGTGCTCGAACTGCTCGTGCGGGTTGAAGACCAGCACCGGCCAGGCGAAGCGCCGGGAGCGGCGCGAGGCCTGCGGGTGCAGGCCGACGACGAAGAACGCGTTCCCGGCGAAACTGAAGGAGAAATCAGGATCGGCCGGATCGTCGCTCACCCGCCGGTCCCATGGGTGCAGCGGGGAATCGAGATCGTGAAGCCGCTGCAGCTGCGCCCAGAGGGCACGCTCGAACCCGGCTTCGCCGCCCGAGACCGACTCGCGAAAGACGGCCACGAAGGTCGTGTAGTCGCTCTCGAAACCGCGCCGCTCGTGGGCGAACGCGAAGAGATCGCGAGCGAGGCCCGCGGTGACGGCTGGATCGGCGAGCCGCGCATACGCGCCCAACCGGTACGTCCCGCGCCGCATCGCCGCTTTCGCGCCCAGACACGAGAAGGCGTCGTCCAGGACGAAGGCGCGGAACGCTTCGTTCGCGATGCGCGCGAACGCGTTGGGCGGAGCGGTCTCGAGCAGCCGCACGAGCTCACCGCCGTACCAACCGTGATACGACGAGTTGGCGCGCGCGAGGTCGCCGTCGAACGGATTACGCCACGCCCGCTCGAGCCCATCGAGGGAACGCGCGCTCAAGCGATCTCCTCGGCGTACCGCTCGCGCAGCGCCCGCTCGGCGTTCGCGGCCGTGCGCAGCCGGCCGTGCGCGTAAAACACGCCGCCGCGCACGACGCGCAGCGTCAGGGCCGCCCACGACGTCATCGCTCGCTCCAACACCCAGAGCGGGGAACACAGCGACGCAGCCGCTGGAAAGACGCGCGTCCCCCCGGCCCGGCGCCGGCCCGACTCCGCCAAGGCGATCGTACCGAGCGCGAGTGCCGCGGCGCCGCGCACGCCGAAGCGTCGTACCGCGACCGCAGCGAGCGGCGCTATTGCCAGTTGCGCCGCCATCCGCGCCGGCCGGGCGAACTCGTCGTACGCTTGCCGAACCCGCTGGGTCGCAAAGTGTCGCACGGTCGCCGGACGGCGCGCAACGTACAGGCCGAAGGCGACGCGTTCCGTTCCGCCGACGGCACGGATCGTGCGGACCAGCTCGAGGTTCTCGAACAGCACGTCGCCGTCGTAACCGCCGGCGCGACGGTAGACGTCCCTGCGTACGCCCAGCGTTCCCGGCCAATCGCCGCCGGTCGCGCGCGCGATCAAAATCCGCCCGGTGTCGAGCAACGCATGCCACGGCAACGGGGTGAAGAAACTCTGCGGCCGCACCACGTCCGCGTCGTCGAGCGCGACGGCCAAGGCGCGCAACGCGAACGGATCGTAACGCACGTCGTCGTCGGCTATCACGACCTTCGCCGTCCGGACGCGGCGCAGGCCGGTCACGACGCCGGCAACCTTTCCGTTGAGGTCCATGCGGCGGTCGGCGTCGACCGCGACGTGTTCGATCGAGCGTGGCCAGCATGCCGCGTGGTGCGCGAAGACGGACGTCGGCGACCCGTCGACGACGACCACCGGCACGAGCCGCGCGAGCGCGGTCAGATACGCTGCCAATTCGTCGCCCGCCGTGCTGGCCACGCGACGGATCGGCAGGACGTAGGTCAGATCGGAGATCGAGGGAGGCATCGCGCTCGTTCTTGTCCCCGCTCGCGACACGAAACAATACCGCCCTCCTCAGCCCGAATGAACGGTTTGCGTTCCCTCGCCACGCGCGAACGCGAACGCCATCGAGTGATCGTACGAGCCGACGTCGGCGATCAGCAGGCGGTCGCCGGCGCGCAGACCCGGCGGCAGACGCACGCCGTCGACGACGTCGTATTCGAGACACGTCCGACCGCCGATTCGGTCGGGTCCGTGGCCGAGCGGCTCCCACTTGCCCGCGCCGATCGCGTAGACGCGGTGCGGGTACGCGTGCATCTGGGGCCAGTCGCAGAATCCGGCGTCGACGATCGCTTCCCGCCGCCGACCGCGCTCGCGCACCTCCAGCACTTGGGTGAGCAGGGCTTCCGCCGGAGTGGAGATCGCTTGACCGGGCTCGGCGATGAGCGTGCGGCAAGCCGGCACCGCGGTCATGAGCCGTTCGACGAGCCAGCGCACGTCGTCCGCAAAGTCATCGTCGAACTGCTCGGGCGTCCAGCCGCCGCCGATGTCGAAGGCGACGATCGCGCGCTCCGTCTGCTCGCCCAGCGCGACGGCGCGGTCGAGCACGTCCGCCGCGACGTCGCGCCACGATGCGCCGTGGTAGTCTTCACGCCGGGCATGAAAGCCGAGCCCGAGCACCGTGTCGCGCGGTGACGACGCAACTGCCGCGTGGAGCATCGGCTCATCGTCGACCGGAACGCCGAAACGCGACCGGATCATCGAAGGACGCAAGCGCACGCCCGCTACGCGTGCGACGCGATCGCGCACGTTGCGCACGAACGCCTCGACGCCGTCGGCGAAGGCGAAGGCCAGCGGCGCGCTCCCGGCGGGGATCGGCTCCGGTCCGTTCGCGATCGTGCGCTCCGCGCCGAAGCCGTTGCGTACCGCCCAGATCCGTTCCTCGGGCGAGATCGTTTCGGCGAGGAAGCCGTGCTCTCGCGCCGCTTGCACGAGTTCCGTGCGCGAGTTCGTCTTGAAGCTGTATCCCGGAACGACGCGCAGCGGCGGGCGTCCGAGCACCTTGCACAGCCGCGCGACGTGCTCCATACGTGCGCGAGCGGCGCGAGCGCGAAAGATTCGCCGCGGCGTTCCGTACGTCGCGCGCTCGGTTGTCACATCGTCGAGGGCAGTCATGCTCTCCGACATATGCCCGCTTCACACGGGCGCGACAATGTAACGTTCCCGTTCGGGACCAAACGCAGCCTGATCGGGGGCGTTCTTCCCTCCGATAAGCGGAGGAGATGACTCCGCTTGCCGGCACGCTCGTCGGCTATCTCTCGATGTTCCTTCAGTTAGGGATCCTGGTGCTGCTCACGGGCCTCGCGATGCTCGTGCGCGCATCGCTGGGCCGGCGCCCTATCGACGGGTGGACGCTCGGTTTGGCCTCGAACGCCGCCGCACTCGCGGTCCTTGCCGCCTTCAGCGTCGGCCGGGTCGTCAGTGTGTTCCGGGGCTCCGCGTGGGCGACCGTCGCGTATGCGGTGCTGGAAGATGCGGCCGCGCTGGCGTTCGCCGCGACGATCCGCCGCGAACGCGGCGCTGCGCCGGTGCCGCGCCTGCTGCTGGCCGCGTTCCTCGCTGCGTCCGTCGCGACCGCGATTGCCGCCAGCCGGGGCTGGGGCTTCTTCGGCATCTATCGCGTGCACGTCGCCGGCTTCGCGCTGCTGCTCGCCGTCGGCACGTACGAGAGTTTTCGCGCGCGGGCCGCGGGGATCGGGGCGCGACTCATCACCGTCGCGCTCGGCGCGCTCGCCGTCGACTACGGGCACGTTCCGCTGCTCACACTGCTCGGCGTGAAGTTCACCGCGTACTATCCGGCGCTCGAGAGCTACGTGACGATGGTGCTCGACATCGTGCTCGGCGTCGCCATCGTCGTGCACGCGACCGACGGCGTGCGCGACGAACTCGCCGCGCGCAACGCCGCGCTGGCCGCGGCGCAGCGCGCGCTGCGGGACGCGGCCTATTTGGATGCGTTGTGCCGCATTCCGAACCGGGCCGCATTTCTCGAACGCATCACCGCACCTCCGGCCGCCGGCGCCGTCGCGATGATCGACGTCGACGGTCTCAAGACGATCAACGATCGCTTCGGTCATGCCGCCGGCGATGCCGTGCTGCAGACCGCCGCGCGCTGCCTGCGCGAACGCTGCGGCGCGAACGGAATGGTCTATCGGATCGGCGGCGACGAGTTCGCCTGCATCTGGGATGCTGAGACTTCCGGCGACGTGCGCGCGCTGCTCGCGCGGATCGACGAAGACCTGGCGTCGCTCGCCGCGGACACCGCGGCGGCGCGGATTTCGTGGGGCGTCGCGGCGTTCGGACCGCAGGTGCCCTTCGACGCTGCGCTCGTTGCCGCCGACGCCGAGTTGTACGACAGCCGCAGCATCCGCCGCGCGTAGGGACTACGCTCGATTTGCTGAGGATCTGCGCAGCCGCCCGGGAATCGCGGCGAGCGCGACGGCCCCCGAGAGCAGGCACACGATGGCCGACGCGAGCATCACGGCGCGGAATCCCGCGAGATAGGCTTCTCGGACCGCTGCGCCGACCGCCGGGCGATCGCGCGACGGGACGTCGGCCGGCACGGTACCCGCATAGAGGCGCGCTCGCTCCGCATGCACGACGCGCTCGGTCGGCGCACTGAGATGCCGGTGCGCGATGCGGTCGTCGAAGTTCGCGTTGAAGACGCCCGCGAGGACGATGCCGAACGCGGCGACCGCGACCAGGCCCGCGGTGCGGGCGACCGCGTTGTTGACACCGGACGCGACGCCGCTCTTCTCGGTGTCGACCGCATCGAACACCGCGGTCGTGAGCGGCGCGACGAAACACGCGCCGCCCAGACCGAGCACGATCGCTGCGGGCAAATACGTGGTCCAATAGCTTCCCCCGATCCCCGGCACGGCGAACATCGCGAACCCCGCCGCGGCCAGCAGCGCGCCGACGGCGAGCGGGATCTTGGGTCCGATGCGTGCGACCAGCCCGCCCGACCAGCGCGAGAGCGCGAACATCAGCAGCACGAACGGCAGCAGCGAGGCACCGGCTGCGGTCGGCGTGTACCGCTGCACGTCGACGAGCAGGAACGGCAGAAAATACAAGCTGCCGCCGAGCGCCGCGTACAACAGGAACGTGTAGAGGTTCGCCGCGGTGAACGTGCGTGACGCGAACAGATCGAGCGGCATCATCGGCGCCGGCGAGCGCCGTTCGACGACGACGAACGCGCCGAGCATCAGCACGCCGGCCAGCAGCGCGGCGATCGCGAGCGCCCCGGGCGTACCGCCTTGGGAATCGATCAGTCCGTAGGTGAACAGGCCGAGACCGGCCGTGGCGAGCACGGCGCCCGCGATATCGAGCCGCTGCGGCATCTGCTCGTCCCGACTCTCCGGGATGGCGCGCGCGGCGATGACGAGGACGACCAGCGCGAGCGGCGCGTTGATGAGGAATACGCCGCGCCACGATGCGTGCTGCGCCAGCCATCCGCCGAGCACCGGCCCGACCGCCGACGTGATCGCCGCGAAGCCCGACCACGTCCCGATTGCCCGGCCGCGCTCCGCGCCGGTGAACGTCGCGCTGATCAACGCGAGCGATTCCGGCATCGCGCAAGCCGCGCCGATCCCCTGCACGCAACGGGCCGCGATCAGCACCTGGACGCTCGGAGCGAAGGCGCAGCCGAGCGAGGCCGCCGTGAAGATCACGATCCCGATGACGAAGAGCCGCTTGCGTCCGTACAGATCGCCGAGCGACCCGCCCAGCAGAATCAGCGCCGAGAGAAAGAGCGCGTACCCTTCGACGACCCATTGCATCTGGGCCGCGTTGGCGGCCAGCTCGCGCTGGATCACCGGCAGCGCGACGTTGACGGCGCTCCCGTCGATGAACGTCATCGCGGACCCCAGGATCGCGGCCACCAAAACCCACGTCTTCGCCACGAAGGAGTGATCGGGTATGATACTCGCGCCCCCTGCCGCGCCACGCGGTCGTGTCACCCTGAGCTTGTCGAAGGGCCTCCGTCACTCATCGCCGCCATCCGCCCCGGAGAAACAGCCGTGCCCCCCGCCAAAAAACCGGCGCCCGCAAAGGCGCCCGCCCGCAAGAACAACGGCGCGAAGAAAAAGGTCGCGGCGCCGAAAGCGGCGCCGCCGATCCGCATCCCCAAGCGCCCCACCGCTGAGGATCGCATCCCCCGCGTCGTCGAGAACCCGACGCTCGACGATCATCTCGCGGTGATCACGCGCGCCGTGATGCAGGCCGGCATGTCGTGGGCGTTCATCGAGGGCCGCTGGGACGACTACGTCGCCGCCTTCGAGAACTTCGCCGTCGCAAAAGTCGCCGCATACGACGACGCCCAGGTCGACCGCCTGATGAACACCGACGGCATCATCCACTCCAAGTCGAAGATCGAAGGCACGATCAAGAACGCTCGCGCCCTGCTCGACATAGAGCGCGAGTTCGGCTCGCTACGCGCTTATCACGAGTCGTTCGCCGCCTACGACGACGCCCGGAAGGACGCCAAGAAACGCTTTGCCTTCATGGGCGACCTCAACACCTACTACTGGCGTTTCCGCACCGGTGCGACGGTGCCCGATCTCGAGGAGTGGATGAAGAATCAGGAGCGCGACCATCCGCGCATGCGAGAGATGGTCACGCTTGCCAACCGCCCCGGCTAATCAACGGGAGACTGTTGCAGAACAATATGCTCGCTGAATAGAACGACCTGGAGTCGGGCTCCAGGTCGTTCGTCCAACTGTGCGCTTTCGCGCGGACGGTGCGGACGGGTCAGCCGTGCGTGACGGATGCCTCGTCCTTCCAGATCGCGTTGGTGTCGCGGCGGATCGTCTCCGCGGCGCCGGTCTGCACGGTCTCACCGTCGTCGCGCAGTTCCTGGAGCACCACCTGCGGCATCACCTGGGCGATCTGCATGACGAGTCGCGCGTAGTCGGCCAGATGCCGTTTGGCGAGATCGGCGACCATCGTGTCGCCGAGGCCGACCGCGGTGGCGTGCAGCATGGTGTAGCCCATCGTCGCCAGGCTCAGCGCCGTATAGTCGTCACGCAGCGCCTTCGAGATCTTCGTCTTGCGCACGCTGTCGACGGCAGCCGCGCCGAACCCGAGCAGCGTGCTCCAGGCCGACTTCACTCCGCTGGCTTCGTGGCCGCCAAGCTGCTTGAGGCACTGCTCCAGCGCCGTCACGTGCGATTCGGCGAGGCTCGCGATCTGCGAGATCACCAGCTTCGCCTCAGGGTACTGGTTCGTGTCCTCCATCGAGAGTTGCCGCCGTATCGGCTGTTCGATGTGGCGTTCCAGCGCGAGCATATCGCTCACGTACGTCTGCAGCGAGTGCCGGTCGTTCCCGCCGGTCCCCTCGGTCGCGGACGAATCAAAGCGGATCGATGGATTGGTCGTTCCGATGTCACTCATGCGGCGCATATGCCCACCGGCGCGCACGGCTACGCGCATCGGCTGGTTGTCTGCTTACGCGCGCGCCGGCTCCGTTTCGCGCTTCGTCACTTGGTCGGCGCGCAAACGCATGATGAACGTCGTTCCGGCAGGCGACGTCTGGCCGAGCGCGAGCGTTCCGCCCGCGCGCTCGACCGCGCGTTTCGCGATCGCGAGACCGAGTCCCGAGCCCTCGACGTCGCCGCGCGTCGAGCCGCGGAAGAAGCGGTCGAATATTCCGGCCCGGTCGTCTGCGTGGATGCCCGGCCCGTCGTCGGAGATCGCCAGCTCCACGCCGCCGCCCGCGGCATGCGCCGCGATGCGGATCGGCGACCCAGGCGCATACTTCATCGCGTTGTCGACGATGTTCGCAATGGCCTCGTAGATCTCGTCGCGATTACCGATCACCGTCGCATCGACGCTCAGGTCGAGCTCGACGACCAGCGCCGGGACCAGGACCTTTCGCGAGGCGGCGATGTCGTCCAACATCGGCTCGAGCGCGAACGGCTCGATCGGACGTTCGTCCTCGCCCTCCATCTTCGCCAACAGCACGAGGTTGTCGATCAGCGTGCGCATCCGCGCGCCCTCGAGCGAGATCGACGTGAAGATGCGTCGCGAGCGCTCGTCGCCGGCATCGGCCCGGCGCTTGAGCAGATCGATGTAGCCGAGCACGATGGTGAGCGGCGTGCGCAACTCGTGGCCGGCATCGGCGACGAATTGGCGCATCTGCGTCTCGGCCGCTTCGCGCTCGGCGAAGGCCGCGGCGACCTGAGCCGCCGCCGCGTTGTACGCCAGCGCGATCGCGTCGAACTCGCTTTTGCCCGCGACCGCGATCGGCTGCGGTGTGAAGTCGCGCGCGGCGAACCGCTGCAGCGCGTGGGTCACCTCGACCAGCGGGCGCAGCACTTGCGTCGTGATGTAGCGCCCGGTGAACCAGGCGAGAAATCCGGCCAACCCGCTGACGCCGAGGATCGCCGCGAGCATCCCCAGCGCGACGTTGCCGGTCGCGTTCGGATCCGGGAGCAGCGTCAGCTCGCCGTCCATGAACGGGATGCGATTGAGATGCGCCCCGAACGCCGTGCCGATCGCGAAACCGAATCGGCTGCCCTCGAAGCGCAGGGTACGCAGGTCGCCCTGCACGGTGCGGCCGTCCATGACGACCGTCGGCGACCTCTCGGGCGCTCGGGGGGACGGCGCGCGGCCGATGGGCGGCGGGAAGAGCTCGGAGCGATGCACGGTCGGCCCGGGCTTGATCAGCAATGGAATTGACGACGGTTCGTGTTCCGGCGCCCTGCCCGGCGGCGGCCGGTGCGGCACGCCGCCCCAGGCGAACAACCGCACTCCCGGCCGCGCCATGCGCTTCTCGAATTCGAGCGCGGCGGGGGTGAAGGGTTCGTTCCGCTGCATCGCCCGCGTCGAAAACGCTTGGGCCTCGCGTGCGTCGGCCTCGATGTTGTCCTGCACGAGGTGCACGTACAGGAAGAGGCCGCTCACCGCGAAGGCGCACAGCAGCATGGCGACGAGCGCAACGGCCGCCGCAACGTACCAGGACGTCAGGCGGCGCGCGAACGACGTGAACATGCCCTCAGTGTGTCCGTAAGGCGTAGCCGGCGCCGCGGATCGTACGGATCAGCTTCGGATCGAAGCCCGCGTCGATCTTGGCGCGCAGGTAGGAGACGTACGTCTCGACGGCGCCCGGACCGACGTCACGGTCGGTCCCCCAGACGAGATCGAGCAATTGGTCGCGCGTGAACACGCGTTCCGGATTTCGCACCAGCGTCAGCAGCAGCGCGTACTCGCGCGCCGAGAGCTCGATGCGCTGATCGCCGCGCTTGACTTCCCGCCGGTCGAGATCGATCGACAAGTCCGCGTACGCCACGATCGAGGGCTGTTCCAGCCGCGGACGGCGCAGCGCCGAGTGCAGGCGCGCCGCCAGCTCCGTCATCTCGAACGGTTTGGGGATGTAGTCGTCCGCGCCGCGGCGCAGCCCGGTGATGCGGTCGTCGGTGTCGGCCTTCGCGCTGAGCATCAAGATCGGCGCTTCGGTGATCCGCCGCAGCATCGGCAGCAGTTCGAGTCCGTCGACGAACGGCAGCATCACGTCGAGCACGATTGCATCGGGACGCCAGTCGCGCACGAGCGCGAGGCCGGCCCGGCCGTCGGCCGCGCTGCGCACTTCGAACCCGTCCTCGCCCAGGCCGAGCTCGAGCAGCTCGCGGAGGTGACGCTCGTCGTCGATGACGACGACCTTCGGTACAGAGGCCATGACGCTACCTATTGCCTCACGCTTCCGCCACCTGTTCCGAGGTCCGGTGCGCGGACCACGAAGATGCCGATTCCCGGTGCGTAGTTCAGCGGGCTGCCGAAGACGCGCCGCGGTCCCGGGGACGCGCCGGGCGCCGGCGAGGCTCCCGGGGCCGAGCTGACGGCCGGGGCGGGCGAAGCGCTCGCCCCGGGCGAGGGCCGTACGGCGACGGCGTTGACGCCGACCTGGACGTCATAGCCTTTGGCCTTCGCTTCGGCCGGGGTCAGGATCGTGCCGTACGCGCAGGCGGCCGTCGCGCGCAGGGGCGCCAACGCCGCGATCAGCTCGGGAGGCGGCGAGAACTGCGGGCGCGGCGATTCGTTCGTCCGCGGCGCAACGGTGACGCGCTGCTGGAATCCGCCGGGCGGTCCGCGGCCGGGGCCGCCGGGTCCGCCGTATTCACCCCCCGGGCCGCCCGGCGCGCCGGGCGGCCGAGGTCCGACGGCTGCCGCCGCGGCGCGGCGAGCCGCGAAGACGCTCTCCGGAATCTTGGGACCCAGGCCCAGCCACCACGTGCCGGCCGGATCGCCGTGCGGCGTCAGGACGAGCCCATCGACCTCGGGCAACGGCTTGCCGGCCGCGAACGCGGTCGCCGCGGCGCCGATTTGCGCCAGCACCTTCTGCGCCGCGGGCTGCAGGTCGGCCGTGCATTCCGGCCGCGACGTCGCGACCGAAAGCGGGTCGGTGCCGGACGGCGGCGCGATGAACTTCAACTGACCGAAGCCGAGGCCGCGCGCCTGCCGGGCCGGCGTTCCGGCCGCGGTCGCGGCGGTTCCGCGTGCGCCGCGCGAGAAGCCCGCGCCCGGACGCGCCCCGGTATTGAACGAGTACGACACCGTGTACGAACGCGGCGCGTTCGGCCGGGCCGCTTCCACCAGGTATCCGCCGCCGCTGAGCGCGATCGGCTGCGCGTACTGCAAGGTCGAGAAGTTGCCGGTTTCCGTGTTGAAGAGGTTCGAGGCGAAGACGGTCACGCGTCCCATGCCCAGCGGATGCGAGAGCCCGACGTTGACGACCGTGTACGGCGCGATGAACTGGTTGTTGTTCGGCCCGACGTAGCGCGCGTTGGCGAGCAGCTCGAGGCTCGCCGGCGAGTACAGCGCATCGAGCGTGACATTCGCCGTGTGGACCGGACGGCCCGGCAGCTGCGAATCGAGGATCAGCGTGCTGTCGAGGCCGGTGTAGCGGGCGTCGGCCGCGGTGACTTCGGCGGAATTCGTCGAGTACGACGGGATGACGACGACGTTTTTGCCCAGAGCGATGTTGGCGTTGGCGGTATAGCCCTGATATTGCCGCGTCGTGCCGCCGACCTGTTCGCTTGCATAGATGAGCGGCGTGCCGGTACCGCAGACGTTCCCGAAATACGTATCGATCCCGTTCACCAGATACGAAGGAAGGCCGGCGCTGTCGGCGGTGACCTGCGCGCCGACGAGCTGCCCGCCCTGCGTCTGGCGATACGCGCCCAGCGAGAACTGCCCGTGCGACCACTGATGCGTCCACGACAGGTCGTAATTCGCCGCGCTCTGGTGCGACGGAAGATCGCCGACGCCGTTGACGACGGCGGTGTTCGCGAAGCAGTTCACCCGCGCGGACGTCGCGTCGGGGAACGTGCGCACGAGGCCGTTCGCGGGCTGCGAGCTGCCGAACGAGATCGCCGCGTTGTACGTGTCGGCGGCCGTCGGCCGCCAGTTGGCGCTGACCCCGGCGAGGACCGACGAACCGGCACCGGTCGTTCCGGCGTACGAGATGTTGGGACCGACCGCCAGTTTGTCGTTGACCTTGTATTGGTCCGAGAACTGGAGGGTGCGAGAAGCCGTCCCGAAGGTGGACGCGCGCAGGGATGGGTTCGGGTTGACGACCGTCGCCAGGTCGATCAGCGGCGTGAACGTCGTGATTCCGGCGTACGTCGAACCCGTGAGCGTGAAGGTGTGCTTGTCGCGCGTCAGCGTCGCGCTCGCCGCGAGGCCGCGGGCGAACGATCCGTTCGTCGACGAGAACGGCGAGAACACGGGTCCCGGAGTGCACGGCTGCGGCGCGCCGGCGGAGCACGAATTGTAGATGTAGCGGTTGAGGTCGTTCGTGTACGAGGTGTTGTTGTTGACGTAGCCGGTCACGGTGAGCGCGGTGTCGCCGATCAGCGATTGGATCGTCCCGTAGCCGAACTGGAACTTGCCGCTGTTGCCGTTGTCCGGCCCGATGCCGCAGGGCAGCGGCGTGACGAACTGGGTGCAGAGGGCGCTCGACGCCTGATTGTTTTGCAGCATCGTCGCCATCACGGTCGTGCGCTCGTTGAGCGGGTAGCGCAGTTTGAGAAAGTCGCCGATGTTGGCGTTCTCGCCGCCGTGCGCGTAGTCGATCCCGCTCTGATCGACATAGTCCTGGAACGTCAGCGGGTTGTTGCCCGCCCGCTTGGTGTGGAGCACCGCGATCCCGAGTTTGCCGAGCGATCCCGTCTCGCCGATCTGGTAGTTGTAGCGGTCGTAGGTGCCGTACGAGGTGGAGAATTTCGTCTGCCAGGTCTGGGTCGGCTGCAGCGTGCGGAAGTTGACCGACCCGCCGAGCGAACCGGCTTGCGCGCCGAAGCTCACGCCCGCTCCGGAGAACAGGTCGGTGTTGATCTTGCGCAGGTCGGCGGCGGCGCCGGGAGCCGAGAGCGGGATGCCGTCGAGCGTCACCGCGGTCTGCGACTCGTCGTGACCGCGCAGCGAGATCGTCTGCGGCGCGTTCGGATCGTTCGAACTTTGCGTCACGTCGACGCCGCCGATGGTCGAGAGAGCGTCGGTCAGCGAGTCGGAGATCTTCCGCACCGCGCTGTTGTCGTCGACGTCGGTCGTCGTCACGGTGACGCGGGCGCGCACGGTGCCGATCACCTTGAGGCCGCTGTCACTGGTCGTGGTCGTCGCCTGCTGACCCGTCGGCTGCGGGCGCACGCCGAGGTCGACGTCGACGTCGACCTGCTTGTTTCCGAGCACCTCGAACTGCCCCGACATAACGCCGGCGAAGCCGCTCTTCGAAACGCGCACGCGGTACAGGCCGCTCGGCACGTCGGTGTACTTGACGATCCCGCTCTTGGTCGTCAGGGCGCTGGCAACCGTCGGCCCGATCAAAAAGACGCGCGCATCGGCCAACGTCGCTTGGGCAGCCGCATCCTTCACCGTGATCTGAATGATCCCGGTGTCGCTCGAGCTCTGCGCGCCCGCCGGAACGACGGTGCTGAACAGGAACGCGAGCGCGAGCGCAGCCCCTGACCAGCGGCTTGCGACCGTGCACTTCATCGAGCGAAATCCTGGCACTGCGGTCTGTGGTCTTCCTGAGAACGTGCGGAAGCCCGTTATCCTCTCAGCGCGTTCTCAGCGATCGCCGCCAAGAAACGCGCTCCGAAATCGGCCAGCTTCTTCTCCCCGACGCCGCTGATCGCGCGGAACGCTTGCGGCGTCGCGGGCCGCTCGCGCGCCATCGCACGCAGCACCGCGTCGCTGAAGACCACATAGGGCGGGACGTCGCGCTCCGCCGCGATCTCGCGACGCAGCGCGCGCAGCCCCGCGAAGATGTCGCGGTCGTAGTCTTCATCGGCCGGGACCGCCGCCGTGCGGCCGCGCTTGGCGGCCTTTCCGCCCGGCGGCAGCGCGATCGGCTCGCGCACGGCGATCGGGGTTCGCTCGACGAGCGCCTGGCGGCCCGCCGGGGTCAGCACGACGACGTTGTGGTTCGAGGCGTCCTGGAGAATGAGGCCCAACCGCACGAGCTCGTCGGCGAGGTGGCGCCACGTCCGCCGGTCGCGGTCCGCACCGATGCCGTACGTCGAGAGCCGGTCGTGAAACCAGCGCTCGATCTTCTCGGTCTTCGCGCCGACCAGCACGTCGACCACGTGCGCGATGCCGACGCCGTAGCCGTGCGATTCGCGGATGCGATACACGCACGAGAGCAGCTTCTGCGCGTCGACGGTCGCGTCGTACGACGCGCGCGGCGAAAGGCAGTTGTCGCAGGCCTCGCAACGCTCCAGAAGATACGCTTCGCCGAAATAGGCCAGCAGCTCGCGCCGCCGGCACGCGTTGGAATACGCATAGCGCACGATGCGGTCGAGCTGCGCGCGCGCCGCGGTTCGTTCGGGCTCGGGCTTCTCTTCGACGAAGCGTTCCGTTCGCGCGACGTCGCCGTAGGCGAAGAACCACGCGCACTCGGCGGGCAGCCCGTCGCGTCCGGCGCGCCCGGTCTCCTGGTAGTATCCCTCCAGGCTGCGCGGGACGTCGAAGTGCACGACGAAGCGGACGTTCGACTTGTCGATCCCCATCCCGAACGCGATCGTCGCGCACATCACGCGCACGTCGTCGCGGATGAATGCTTCCTGCCGCTTGGCGCGCGTCCCCGAATCGAGCCCCGCATGATAGGCGAGCGCGGGGATCCCCGCGGCCGTCAGCGCCTCGGCGACCTTCTCGGTGTTGGCGCGGCTGCCGGCATAGACGATTCCCGCCTCGTCGTCCGGTCGCGCGCGCAGCCAGCGCACCAGCGTCTCGACGCCGCGCGCGCCGTGCAGGATGCGATAGGTCAGGTTCGGCCGGTCGAACGATGCGACGTGAACCGCCGGGCGGTGCAAGCCGAGCTGCGCGACGACGTCGTCGCGAACGCGGGACGTCGCGGTCGCGGTGAACGCGCAGAACGGCACGTCGGGAAAGCGCGCGCGCAGCGGCGCGATGCGCCGGTACTCGGGCCGGAAGTCGTGGCCCCATTCGCTGATGCAGTGCGCTTCGTCGACGATGAAGCGCGCGACGTTCCAGCGCTCCAGGTCGTCGGTGAAGCCGGGCAGCGTGAGGCGTTCCGGCGCGACGTAGAGCAGCTTGTACGCTCCGCGCTCGAGCCCGTCGAGGCGCCGCCGCAGTTCGGGGTAAGCCAGCGAGGAGTTCAGTGCGGTCGCCGGGACGCCGGCCGTGTCCATCGCGTCGACCTGGTCTTTCATCAGCGCGATCAGCGGCGAGACGACGACGGTCAGCCCCTCGGTGAGCAGCGCCGGCAGCTGATAGCACAGCGACTTTCCGCCGCCGGTCGGCAAGAGGGCGAAGACGTCCCGGCCGGCCAGCACGTCGCGCACGATGGCCTCCTGCGACGGCCGAAACGAGGGGAATCCAAACCAGCGCTCGAGCGCCTCCCGCAGCTCTGCCGCCTCGACCATCACCGCCATCTGTTCGCCATTCTGCGCCGGAGCGCCCGGGCGGCAAGGACGGCTCCCTGGAATAATGGGCAGAGGAAGCGGGCACCCGGCGGCGTACAACCCCCGACTTCGTCCCCCGTCGCATAGGAGGGTGTGCGTGCGACTCGGTGCGTTTCATCGTCAATTGATCGCCTGGTCGGAGCGGCCGTGCGTCCTCACGGTGTCGGTCGCGTCGATCGCGAGCACGCTGCGGCTGGCTGGGATTCTGCGACCCTACTACAGCCTGCACTCCATCCGCGGCTGGGCGCTCGTCCCGCCGCAGCAGCACGGCGGGTTCGAGGCGATGCGCCTGACCCAGTTGACGATCGACGAGGCGACGATCCGCGCGGTGCTCGACGACGGCTCCGGCCGCCGGCTGCGCTATTCCGCCGGCGGCGAGACCGTGTTCACCCTCGAACGGGACGAAGCGATCCTGACCGCGCCGCCGCGCGCAACGGGCGACGGCCGCTACCTCTACGTCGGCGGCCGCCGCCGGCGCGCGCCGGAACCGTGGATGATGCAATGAGCGCCGCGCCAACCGGCAGATCCCGGTAGGAGATCGCGGACCAGCGGCCTACCACCGTCGGGCGATGCTGCTCGTCCTCATCACGATCCTCGAGGCGATCGCAGGGCTTCGTGCGATCCTGCGGATGCTCGCGACGGCCGGCGGCGCAGCGCTCGCGCCGGCTCCGCCGCTCGCGGCCGCGACGCTCGCCGCGATCGTCCCGGTGCTCGACGAAGAGCGGCGGCTCGGCGCGTCGCTCGCGGCGCTCGGACGGTGCGGGCCCGAACTCGGCGAGATCGTCGTCGTCGACGGCGGCTCGACCGACGGGACGCGCGCCGTCGCCCTCGCCGCCGCGGAACGCGACCCGCGCGTGCGCTTCATCGACGCGGCGCCGACACCGCCCGGCTGGAACGGCAAAGCCTGGAATCTCGAAGCCGGCCTGCTCGCGACGAGCGCGCCGTGGGTTGCGACCGTCGATGCGGACGTGCGCGTCGCGGCGACCCTGCTCGGCGATGCCGTCGCGCGCGCTCGTGCCGACGATCTGGTCGCGCTCAGTATCGCGACGCGTCAGGAGCTCGCGGATCCCGGCGCGGCGCTGCTGCATCCGGCGTTCCTCACCACGCTCGTCTACCGCGCGGGGCTGCCCAACGTCGCGACCGGCGATCCGGGGCGCGTCCAGGCCAACGGGCAAGTCTTCGTCGCGCGCCGCGATGCGTTGACGAGCGCGGATGCGTTTCGCGCCGCGCGCGCATCGCGCTGCGAAGACGTCACGACGGCGCGCGTGCTCGCGGCGGCGGGCGGGCGCGTCGGCTTCTACGAAGGCGACGCGGTCGTGCGCATGCACGACTCGTGGCGGGACTGCGCGGCGAACTGGCCGCGCTCGCTGACGCTGCGCGACGGTTTCATCTCGCGGGCGCGGCTGACGCTGAGCCTGGCGGAAGTGCTGTTCGCGCAGGCGCTCCCGCTGCCGACGCTGATCGTGCTCCTGACGCTGGGTGACCGCGTGCCGTTTTCGCGCGTCGCGGCGGGGATCGCGTTCGCGCTGGTCGCGACCCGCGTGGGCGTGCTGCTCGGCACGCGCCGCGCCTACGTGAACCCGCCGCTCGCGTACTGGTTCTCACCGCTCGCCGACCTGCCGGCACTCGCGCTGCTCGTCCGCAGCGCGCTGCGCCGCAGACACGTCTGGCGCGGCCGCACGCTCGTCACCGAAGGCGCCGCATGAAGCGCGCCGCCTGGGCCTTCACCGCGCTGCACGCGTTCGCGCTGGCGGTCGGCTTGTTCGGCATCCTCATCGCGATCCCGCATCCCCAGCTATGGGCGAGCGATGTGAACGGCGCGGCGTTCTTCGCGTTCGCGATCGATCGGACGGGCGGCACGGCGATGTTCCTGGGGGCGCTGGCGATGCTGGCGTACGGCTTTTTCGCGCTCGGAGCGCGCCGCACGCTGCTCTTCTTCTGCGCGGCGACCGTGCTCTCGGCCGCGGCCGAGTTGACCGGGACGAAGACCGGCTGGCCGTTCGGCGGCTACGAATACACCGATTTCCTCGGCCCGAAATTGCTCGGGCGGGTGCCGATCGCGGTGCCGCTCTCCTGGTTTTACATGGGGTTCGCGTCGTTCGTGTTGGCCGATACGATCGCCGCGCGGTGGAGCCGGCGGCACCGCACGCTGTGGTCGATCGTGCTCGGTGGGTGGCTGCTCACCGCATGGGATCTCGTCCTCGATCCGTCGATGGCGGCGCCGCAGATGCAGTACATCCACTTCTGGATCTGGCACGAAACGGGTCCGTACTTCGGCATGCCGTTGCGCAACCTCGCGGGCTGGTTCGCGACCGGACTCCTCTTCATCGCCGTCGGACGCTGGGCGTGGAACGAACGCACCGCTCCGCTCGCACCGGCCGCGCTCCCGTTCGTCGTCTACGCCGTCAACGTCGGGTGGTCGATGGTGTTGAGCACCGCCGCCGGGATGTGGCCCACCGCGCTCGCCGCGATCGTGCTCTCGCTGGCACCGGCGGCGCTGGCGCTCGTTCGTCGCAAGCGCGATCGGCCGGGACCCGCGTTCGCCTGAACGCCGCGCGCCGGACCGGTTCGTATCCGCCGCCGGGGATGATCGGCCCGCGGCTGATCGCCGCGTGGGCGCTGCGCACGCAAACGGGAACGGTGCGGGTCGAGGGCATCGAGCACGTGCCGCGGGACGGCCCGGTGCTGCTCGTCGCGCGCCACTACCACCATCTGCTCGACGGGGCGGTCGTCATCGCGCACGTGCGGCGCCCCGTGCACATCGTCGTCGGACTGGACTGGACTGCCGGGACGCGCCAGCGGCGCTGGATGGAGCGCGCGTGCCGCTGGGCGCGGTATCCCGTGATCCTGCGGCCGGCGACGACCGGCACGCGTGCCGGTTACGCCGCGCACGAGGTGTTGCGCTATGTGCGCAGCGGCCTGAGCGACGCCGCGAACCTGCTGCGCGACGGCCGCCTCGTGCTGGTGTTCCCGGAGGGCTATCCCGTGATCGATCCGACGGCGCCGCAGGCCGCGCCGCGCCATCCGGACGGCGACGGAATGCTGCCGTTCGCGGCAGGGTTTCGCACGATCCTCACGGCGGCACAACGGCGCGGGGCGCGCGACGTCGCCGTCGTGCCGCTCGGCTTCCGGTACGAACGCAACGGCGCACGCTGGAACGTCACGGCTCGCTTCGGCGCGCCGCTCGCGGCGCCGGCGGACGTCACCCAAGCGGAGCGCGCGGTGCGAGAGCTCTCAGAGCCCTCGAGGGGCTGACGCGATCGTCAGGCGAGGCCCGTCTTGAGTGCGTGCACCGCGGCTTGCGTGCGAGCGTTGATGTTCAGCTTGGCGAAGATGCGGCTGATGTGGTTCTTCACCGTCTTCTCCGAGAGGCGAAGTTCGGCGCTGATCTCTTTGTTCGACATCCCGCGCGCGATCAAGCGGATGACTTCGGTTTCGCGAACGGAGAGCGCATTCTGGCCGCTGCGCTCGAAGCCGGACGAAGTGCGCTTCAGCACGCCGCCCGCGACACGCGGGTCGACATACGGTTGACCGGACGCGACGCTCTTCACCGCCCGGATCAGCTCGGCCGGAAGAATGTCCTTCACGATGTAGCCTTCGGCTCCGGCGCTCAGAGCGCGCTGCATGACTTCGGGCTGCACCTGCGTGGAGAGGATGCACACCTTCGCCTGCGGTGCGAATTCGCGGCACTCTCGAAGCGCTTCGGATATCTCGCCGTGATTGCCGTCGAGATCGAGCAGGATCAGATCCGGGCGCAGACCGCGTAGCGGCGCGTTCGCGACGCGGTCCGCGTCGCCGACCACGTCGATCTCCGAGTCGCTCGCCAGCACCTGACAGAGCGCCTTCCCGAAGAGCGCCTGTCCTTCGATCACGAGCACGCGGATGGCTTTCGTCGTCATCGTCGTGTTGGTGGGGTTCAAGCGATCCATCCTTGGGGGCGTCGCGGTGGGCACTCCGGCTATCACCCTATGGTGACCCGTTGGTGGGGCTTTCTTACGCCCCCGAATTGGGGTGCTTCGGCTTGGGACTCCGTGAAAGAACCCACCGTCCCGGGCAAACTACGCACATCTTGCGCTCACATCGATCCGCCGCCGCAGCGGCCCTGACCGCCGTACCCGAAGCCGACCGCACGCGCGCGTTCGTCGGTGAACTTCGCATGCTCGTGAAAGCGAGCTACGTCGTCCTCGCGCGCTACGATCAAAGCGGCTTGCAGAGCGAGATGGTCCTGGCCGAAGAGAACGGCAACCCGTCGCGACAGAGCGAATGGCTCCAAGCCGAGCGCTTGCTCCAATCGCGCGGTGATGCGTCGCTGCCGCGCGTAACCGACGCACTGATCGCGCTGGACGGGCTGCGCGGCCTCGTCGCAGTGTACGGTGTCGATCACGCGATCTTCGGAATAGCGATCGTGGCGCGTCCGCGTGCGTTCACCCCCGAGGAGCGCGCTGCGCTCGAAGGAACGCTGCGGTCGGGCTCGGAGCTGATGCGCCGCCTCTCCACTTTCGAGGGCGAGGAAAGCGCGAAGGAACGGACCGCCGAGCGCGCGTCACCGGCGCAATTCGTGCTCGACCGCGACTACCGCATCGAAGCGCGCTGGATCCCCGGTGGCGACGAGAACGACGTCTTGCAGAACATTCTCGAGCTGTGCGAGAACGGGTTGCCGCCGGTCATCGAGCAGACGGTGCGCGGCCTGACCCAGACGTGGACCGACGACCCCGCGTCGTGGGAGCCGGGTCTCGCGATTCCGCTTCCGTTCATGGTCGTGCGCACCGCTCCGCTGACCGGGGCCGGCGGTGTGAAGATCGGGCTGTTGATCGAACGCTATCGCTCGCGCAACCCGCTGCGCTTGGCGGCGGAGAAGTTCGGCATGAGCTCGCGCGAGCTGGAAGTGCTCGCGCTCGTCCTCAAGGGCTTCGGCACGCCGCAGGTCGCGACGGCGCTGGACATCGCCGAATCGACCGCTCACGACCACGTCAAGCGCATGATGCTCAAGACGCGGGCGCGCAACCGGGTGGAACTCGCCGCCAAGACCCTCGGCTGGCGCGGCGCGTAGCGCTGGGCGAGAGGAACGCTGCCGCCGCGGCGACGACACTACGCGTCGACGAATGCAAACGAACGACCGTACGGAATCACCGGCCTGGAGGAGAGGGTGGATCGCGGCTGCGACGATCATCGCCGCGGCGCTGTTCTGGCTCGCCACGAGCGAAACGGTCTACGAGGTCACGTCGCCGCCGGAATGGTCGTGGCACGTGCTGTTCCGCAAAGCGTACAGCATCGCCGCCTTCGCGCTCCTCGGGTTCACCGCCGATAGGGCGCTCGGTCCGAGCGCGCGTCCGACGCTGCGCGCCGCGCTGCTGGTCGCGGCGTATTCCGGCGCGATCGAGGTCGCCCAGGCGTGGCGCGGTTCGCACGAGGGCTTCCGCTGGAACGCGTTCGACGTTCTCTGCGGCGCGGCCGGCGGCTGGCTGGGCGTCGCCGTCGAGCGCATGAGGCGCTCGCGTCGCCGGGTGTGAGGCGGCAGCGCTCCGGACGATTATTTCCGTCCGGCGAGCGCGCGCGCAATTCGCGTGCGCGCTTTGCGCGCGACCGACGCCAGTTTGCGCCAATCATAGCGAACGTACTTTCCATCGACGACGCTGTCCGCGCCGCTGAAATTCACCGTGTGGATGCCGTCGTGATAGCGTGACCGCGCGGGCGGATCGATGCGGCGCACGAGCGTTTCGCGATACTCGCTTGGCGAGAGGACGTCAATGCGAGCGATGGCCAACCCGCGGCCATACGACCTCGAACAGTCCTGTCCGGGACGGTACAGCACTCCGTCGACGGTGAAAGGCTTACCCGCCGGGCGTGCGCTCGTCACATCGACCACGATGGGATTCATCGCGTGCGCCGTCCACGGGCCGTCGATCGACGCGGCATGGAATGCGAAGAGTGCTTGATTGCCGCCGCGCGCGAAACGCGTGCACAGCGCCCACCAGCGTCCGTCGTGCCGAAAGAGCGTCGTGTCGATCGCGTCCGTCGCCGGCATGATCGCACGCGCGCGTTCCCAGCGATCGGGAAAACGCACGCAGCGGTACAACGCCACCTCGTTGCCGGCGCAATTTTCCGGTACGAGGTACAGCTCGCCGTCGATCTCCAACGGACAGGGATAGCTGAGGTGGGTCGGGATATCGAGCGCGCGGTAGCGTTGCGCGACCCCGCCGTTCGCATCGAGCACGAGCGCGTCGATCACGCCCCGGTCGCGCCGGTAGTCGAACTCCTCGACGAACAGCACGCGCTGCCCGTCGCGCTCGACGAAGAAGGGATCGGCGATGAACGTCATCGGCGCCGGCCGCGGCAGCCAACGGATCTCGAGCGGCGCACCGTTCAGCAGCGCGCGCGGACCGCCCTCGAGGAAGCCGACGTTCCACTCGACGACCTCGAAGCAGCGTTCGATCACGACCGACGCCGCCCGGGCCCCGAGCGCGCCGGCAAAGCGGGCCGCCTCGAGCGGCGGCAGCGAGGGCGCGCGGGGCGAGTCGAGCGCCGGCGGAGACTCCATTCCGGCCGCGAGCGCCGCGAGCATCGTGCGCGGCCAGCGCGCCGCTTCGAGCAGCGCGAGGCGGAGCGTCGCACCGTACGACCCGCCGACGCCGAACCGTCCGCTGCGCAACGTTTCGCGGCGGCCCTCGCGGCGGCAGACGAGCGCTATCTCGATCGTGGCAGCGCCGTGCCCGATCTCGCGCGCGAACGGCAGCGCAGCGTCGTCGGAACGGTCCAAGCGGAACGACCAGATGCCGCGCGGCGCGTTCGCGTCGACGGCGCCCGTGGCAGTGAGGTCGAGTACGATGTCCGCACCGTCCAGCGTCACGCCGGCGTCGGGCACGACGGCCGACTGCGCGAGCACCGCGCCGCCCAGCCGTCGCGCCAGCCGATGCCGCGGCCGGCGCGGTGGCGCCGCGATGCGCACGATGCGAAGGTCGACGCCTGAAGCCGCGCGCAACGCGTCGATGCACGAGTGCTGCCACGCGGCGATGCGCTCGCCGTCGATGGCGACCCCGACGATCACGCGTCCGTGTACATTCGTCGACCCTTGGCTCCCATTGGTCCCCCTTTCTCTGAGGCCTCCGCTCAAGGCCTACGATGTGTTCCACGAGATCGCGTCAAGTCCAGGGTGATTGCGGGCGGCGGCGCGGCTCATGCCTCGGTTGCTTCCGGATCGACTTCGATTCGCGGCATCGATGTCAGGCCCGGGCGGATCTCGGCGTTGGTGATCTCTTCGTCCGGGAAGAACCGGGCCAGCAGCGCGCGGATGATCCCCGCGATCGGCACGGCGATGAGCAGGCCGAGGAAGCCGAGGACGTGCGCGCCGATCAGCAGCGAGAAGATGACGGCGAGCGGCGTGACCTTCACCGCGCTGCTCACGATGCGCGGCCCGAGCAGATGCGCCTCGATCTGGTTGATGATCGTGAATGCGATGATCACGAACACCGCGCTCGGCCAGCCGTTCGAGAACAACGCGACCAGCGTCGCGGGGATCGCACCCGCGAACGGCCCGACGTACGGTACGATGTCGGCGACTCCGGCCCACAGACCGATCAGGACGGCGTTGGGCACGTGCAGCAGCAGCAGTGCGGCGATCGCCAGAACGGCGACCGCCGCCGCTACCAGCAGCTGCCCGCGCACGAACGCGCCGATCACCGTGTCGATGTCGCCCAAGATGTCCATCGCCAGCGGACGGCTGTTCGGCGGCACGAGGCGCGCGAAGAAGCGCTTCATCGTCGCCGATTCAGCGAGCATGTAGAGCGAGACGACCGGAATCGCGACGGTCAGCGCGCCGACCGTGATGGCCGAAAGTACGGCGTTCACCACGCGCAGCGAGAGCGACGCCGCGAACTGCTGCAGCTGCACCGTGAGCTGGCCGGGGACTTTCGTGACGTAGCCGCGCAGCTCCGCCGGTAGGTGCGTGATGATCGGGTTGTTGGTGGTGGAAAGATACTGCTCGACGACGCGCCGCATCGCCGGGATCGACGCGACGAGCGCTTGAAATTGGATCACCAGGGTCGGCACCAGCAGCCATAAGGCGACGACGACGGCAAGCGCGATCCCGGCGTACACGATCGTGAGGGCCAGCCAGAGCGGCAGTCGCCGGTTGAGGGTCTGCACCAGCGGCAGCACCAGATACGCGACGAGGATGCCGCCGACCGCGATGACGGTCACGTCGCCGAACCCCACGGCGTACTCGACGACCTTCGCGAGGATCAGATAGCCCAGGACGATCGCGCCGAGCAGTTTGAACCACGCGTCGGCACGCCCATGCCACCAGGGCCCGGTCTTGACGCGTGCGGGGACGGCCATCACCTCCGTCCTTACCCAGCGATCACTGGGAGTGCAGCCAAGCGTCTGCGAAGAAGACTCTTTCGGTCGCCGGCTTCGAGGGTGCGAGATGCGCGAAGAACACTACGATATCGTGATCGTCGGCGCCAGTTTGGGTGGCGTTGCCGCCGCGCTGCGCGCAAGCGCGCTCGGTGCGGACGTCTGCCTGCTGGAGGCCTCCAGCTGGGCCGGCGGCCAGTACAGCGGTCAAGGACTGACCCGCGGCGACGACAACCAGTACGTCGACCAGGGAACCTCGGGTGCCCGCGGAGTCGGCTCGACCGCGCTGTATCGCCGCTTTCGCAGCAACGCGCGCGCGTTCTACAGCGGCAGCTTCACGCTTTCGGCCCAAGGGAAGGCGATGAAGCCGTTCGATCCCGGCGCGCCGACGCAGCACTTCGCGACGAACCTGCGGATCGCGCCGCGCGTCGCCCACGACGTCCTGCTCGCGATGCTCGCCGCAACGCACCCGCCGGTGACGGTGCGGCTTCAGACGCCGGTCCACGCCGCGGAGCTCGCGGGAACCCGCGTCACGGCGGTGCGCGCGCGGCCCTTCTACGGCCTGGAGACGCGCTACCGCGCGTCCTTCTTCCTCGACGCGACGGATCTGGGCGAGCTGCTCCCGCTCGCGAACGTCCCGCATCGCCTCGGCGCCGAGAGCACCGCGCAAACCGGCGAACCGTTCACGCCCGCAGCGCCGCAGCCGGCGTGGATCCAGCCGATCACGGTCCCCATCGCACTCGAATTGCGGCCGCCGAACGAGAGCCACACGATCCCCAAGCCCGACTTCTACGACGAGATCGTCGCCGCACGGAAGTTCGCTCCGCACTTCACGAGCATCTTCCGCATCACGCCCGACGACTCACTCTTCAACTACCGGCAATTCATCGCCAAGGACAACTTCGCCGATCCCGCGTTCCCCTACGACGTCACGACGATCAACGACGATCAGAACGACTACACGATACGCTCGATCCCGAGCGGCGATCCCGCGCAGGACGCGCAGACGATCGCGGCGGCGCGCGCGCGCTCGATCGCCTACGCGTACTACCTGCAGACGGCGATCCCGCGCGAAGACGGAGCCGGCTTCGGCTATCCCAACCTGCGCGTCGCGACCGAAGTGTTCGGCACCGCGGACGGCACCGCACCGCTGCCGTACATCCGGGAGTCACGCCGCATCGAGGCGCGCACGACGGTCCTGCGGGGGGATCTCTTCGTCGCGGGCGACGTGCGCGCCAAGCACTCGGCCCAGACGTGCGGGATCGGCCACTACCGCCTCGACATGCACGTCCTGCAGAACGGGATGAGCGACGGCGGCGGCGGTAATCCCGGCTACTTTCAGATCCCGCTCGGCGCGCTGATCGCGCCGGCCGTCGAGAACCTGCTCCCGGCGTGCAAGAACCTCGGTGTCACCCACATCACGAACGGCGCCTACCGGGTCCACCCGATCGAGTGGGCCGTCGGCGAAGCGGCCGGCGCGCTCGCCGCGTTTTGCCTCAAGCGCAGCGTGACGCCGGGCAACGTGCTCGATCAAGCGCCGTTGGCGCGCGAGTTTCGTCACGCGCAGCTCGACGCCGGCATGCCCCTCTGCTGGTGGACCGACGTCAGCTTCGACGACGACGCGCCGCTGTTCGCGGCGACGCAGCTCACCGGAGCGCGCGGCCTGTTCGCCGACCCGGCGTCGCTGGAGTTCGGTCCGAAAGGCACGCTCGATCCGGCGCAGCGCGCCGCGATCGAGACGTCCGTCGGTTCCGCCCTGCCGTGGCCCTCACCGGCGATGACCCGCGGCGACGCGGCGCAGTGGCTGGCCGGGCACCTCGGCTTATAGCGCCGCTAGAAACTCTGCCCGATGCCGAACGAGGTGTGCATGCCTTGGCTCCCCTTCGCGAAGTCGAGCCGTATCGTTCGGATGCCGAGCGCCTTGATGTCGAAACGCAGACCGACGCCGACGTCGTTGTGGAACACCCAATTGCCGACGTCGAAGACCGCCCCGGTCGACGTGGTGGTCGTCAGCGCCGCACCGCCGGCAATGCGCGCCGCGCCGCTGTCGACGAAACCGACGACCGAGAACGAGCGGTCCGCATTGAGCGGGATCCGCAGTTCCGCTTGGCCGAGCAGGCTCTGGGTGCCGTAGAACACCTCCGAGTAGCCGCGCAGCTCCTGATCCGAAAACGTGAACAGCTTCGTGCTCGGAATCGCGCCGGTCGTCGTCCCGACCCGCGCGTGCACGGCAACCGTCGCAGCCTTCATCGGAAAGAATTTCGCCGCGTCGAGCGTGATGAGCTGGTAGTTGAAAGCGGAGCCCAGGGACGTGCTGCTCACCTCGTCGCCGGCCGATATCGTGTAGCCGCTATGCGGGTTGAAGACGTCGTCGCGCGTGTCCGCGCTCGCGCCGAACAGGAGGCTGTGGAGGGCGTACGTCTTCCCGGCATCCATCACGGCAAGTGACGGCGACGAGATGCCGAGCGCGTTGTTGACGCTCGTCGAATCGGTGATCGCCGACGTCGACGCGGCGAGCGGGTTGAGCGCCAGGGCGCTGGGGAAAAAGTATCCGCTCGGCAGCGTCGCGGACGCCGCGATGCTCTGCAAGCTCAGCCCCGCGCTCACGCGCACCGTGTCGCTGAGGCTGCGCCCGAGGCTCGCCGAGACGCCGCTCACCTTCGAACTGTAGTTCGAATACACGCCGGAGACCAGCTGAGCGTTGTTGGTGTCCGCTGGCACGAGCGACACGGGCGTTCCGCTCGCACTCATCGGCGCGGACGTGCTTCCCGGCGCGGGCGTCGCGAGGTACACCGGATAGAGGTTGACCTGCTGCTGCGAGGCGAGCGTCGTCGTGAGGCTGTATTTGTGCGATTTCTCGGTTTTGCCGAGATGCGGGATCGTCAGCGAGAATTGCGTGTCGGACAAGGACGCGCCCTTCTCCACTTTGATCTGCGTGTTGATACCGGTGCCGTTGAGATTGCTCTCCCCGAGCGAGACGTTGGCGGTCAGCCCGGTGCCCGTCGCGCCGCCGGAATAGCCGCCGCCCAGCGACGCCGTACCCGTGCGCTTCTCCTTGACCTGCCAGTCGAGGGTCACGAGCGCCGGCTGCTTCGGATCGGGACCCGGCTTCGCTTCGAAGTCGATCCGCTCAAAATATCCAAGGTTGTTCAGCCGCTGGTAGTCGCGCCGCAGCGCTGCGTCGGTGACCGTCATGCCGGGACGCAGGCGCAGCTCGCTCCGGATCACGTCGTCGTGCGTCTTCGTGTTGCCGGTGATTTCGATCGCACCGACGCGCAGCACGCTGATGGTGTACCGCACGTCGGCGGTCCCGGCAGCGGGATCGACCGATGCGGGGTCCACCCCGCCCGCGACGTCGCCGACCTTCAGATCGTGGCGTTCGTAGAGCGCCTTGATCGCGTCGTAGTCTTTGTCACGCGCACCGTCGGAATACGGCGTGCCCGGTTTCGTCACTAGCGCGCTCTTGACGACGTCGGGCGCCAGCACGCCGTCCGTACCCGGCCCGGCATCGACGATCACCGAGCGAACGGTGAGCCCTTCGCGCAGCGCGACCGTGAACACGCCGTCTGCGCCGACGCCGAGCTCCGTGACGTGCGAGGGCAGCTGCCCGCCGAAGCCGAGCCGGTCGTAGTAGCTGTCGATCTTGAGCACGTCCTGCGCCGCCGTCTTCGTGTTGTAGACCTGGCCGGGCGCGGTGTCGAGCAGCGCACCCAGCGTCTCTTTCGGGACGCTCGCGTTGCCGGTGAAGCGCACCTCTCGCACGACGGGATTCTCGAGGACGCGGAACGTCACCGCGACGCCGCCACGCACGTTTTGGACGAGCGGCGCCGACACGTTGCTGAAGAAACCGAGCTCGGCGATCGACCGCGCGTCGCGCTGCGCGGTCGCCGGATCGAAGCGGTCGCCGGCCTTCGTCTCGACGACGTCGAGGATCCGATCGCTGGAAACCTTTGCGTTTCCCTGGATGCGCACCGCCGCCACCGTCGGGCCGGCGGGCGCGGCGGTCGCGACGCAGGGCAGCGCGAGCCCCGTGAGCGACGCGCCGAAGAGCGCGATGCGAGCGGCAGCAATCGTACGACGGAACCGCTTCATCGAACGCTGTAGCCGACGCCGTGAATCGTGCGGATCAGAGGCCGCCGCGGCGCTCTGTCGATTTTCGCACGGAGATAGCAGATGTACGTCTCGACGGTTCCTGGACCGACATCGCGTTGCGCGCCCCACACGCGCTCGATCAGCTGCGCGCGCGTGTAGACGCGCTCGGGAACGCGCGCCAGCGCGAGATCGGCAAAGGCGATGGTCGTGATTCCCTTCAACGCGGGGCGCCGCAGCGCCGAGCGCAAGCGCGCCGTCAACTCCGGGAAGTCGAACGGCTTGGCAAGATAGTCGTCCGCACCGGCTTCGAGTCCGGCGACGACCGACGAAACGTCGCTCTGCGCCGAGAGCATGAGGATCGGCGCCTCGGTCGAGCGGCGCAGCATGGGGATGAGCGAGATGCCGTCGACGTTGGGCAGCATGACGTCGAGCACGATCACGTCGACGCGTTCGGCGCCAAGCAGTTTGAGGCCGTCGAGTCCGTCGCGGGCGGTCCGCACGCGAAAACCGTACTGCACCAAACCGTCCGCCAGCACGTCTCGCATACGGACCTCATCGTCGATGACGAGCACGGAAGCCGACGTATCGTTCATTTCCGATACACTAACCGTCGATGCTTGGGCCACTCATAGTTCACGCCGTATCGATCTGCGGTGTTTTCCCAGCACCGGCCAAGAATTCGCGCCGAAAGATGATTGAGCGCACGCTCTGCGCCTCGGCCGGAGAGGTGCGCCAGCACGAACCGCAAGGAGCTTTCGCAATGAGCTTTGGCATCGACGCATCCAGCCTCTTGTCGAGCCAGTATCCGAATTCCACGACCAGCAGCACGACCGGCATCCGCCAGTTCGCCAACCTCGGCCTGAGCGAGCAACAGCGAACCCAGATGCGATCCATCCTGCAGAACGCGAAAAATCAGGGAACTTCCCAGGCCGATCTCCAGCAGCAACTCGAGCAGGTCCTGACGCCGGACCAGCAAGCGCAGTTGCAAACAGCGCAAACGGCGCAAACGACGCAAACGACCCAACCGGCGCAATCGGGGCCGGGCCTCTTCGCGAACCTCAACCTCACCGCCGACCAGAAGACGAAGATCGACGCGATCCTCGCCGACGCGAAGACGAACGGAACCAGCAGCACCGACGTGAAGACGCAGATCGACGCGGTGCTCACCGACGCGCAAAAGACGCAGCTCGCAACCAACGTGCAGAATGCACGCGCCGCCGGTTCGGGACGTCATCGCCACCACGATGACGGCGGAACGGCCAGCACCGGCAGCACGACTGCCGCAAGCACGACGGCGAGCTCGAGCACGACGTCCGCCGGCGGCGTCACGGCGACCGACCTGCAGAACCAGGTGCTCGCCGCGCTCTCCGTCCTGACGAAGTACGTCCAGAGTCAGGTCTCGACCGGCTAGAAACCCACGACGTACCCGAGGCGGTGACGGCATAGCCTGCGGGCATCGCCGTCACCGCCTCATCGAACGCTGTAGCCGACTCCCCGTACGGTGTGGATCAGGCGACGGCGCGGCGGAACGTCGATTTTCGCGCGCAAATAACTGATGTAACTCTCGACGGTGGCGGGAGTGACGCCGCGTTCCGCTCCCCAGACGAGATCGATCAGCTGCGAGCGCGTGTAGACGCGCTCCGGACTGCGCGTGAGCAGCGCGAGCAGGTCGAACTCGCGCGCCGTCAGCTCGATCCGCTCGCCGCTCCGCTCGACGCGGCGCCGCTGCACGTCGATGACGAGATCGGCATAGTGCAGCGTGTCGACGTCTCTGAGCGCGGGCCGACGCAGCGCCGATCGCAGGCGCGCCGTCAGCTCGCCGAAGTCGAACGGCTTGGCAAGGTAGTCGTCGGCTCCCGCTTCGAGTCCGCTCGCCTTCGCGGCGGCGTCGGCTTTGGCGGAGAGCATCACGATCGGCGCTTCGGTCGAGCGGCGCAAAATCGGGATGAGCGCGAGGCCGTCAATCTTCGGCAACATGAGATCGAGCAGAATGACGTCGAACCGCTCCGCTTCGAGCAGCTTGAGACCCGCGAGACCGTCGGCAGCGGTCCGCACCCGAAAACCTCGCTGCACCAAGCCGATCTCGAGCACATCGCGCATGTGGACCTCGTCGTCGATCACCAGCACGGAAGCGGGCGGTCCGTTCATGCGGTACGTGATAGCAACGGATGCTGAGGCTCGCCTGGCTCCAGGCTGGGAACGCGAAGAACGGGTCGGTTTGCGGTTACCTTGCGCTCAGACGAAGGCGGGCGCTGACGTGCGTGCCGCACCCGGGCAGACGCCGCACGCGGACTTCGTCGGCAAGCATCTCGACGATCGCGAGGCCGCGACCGCTTTCGTCCATCGCTTCGGCCGCGTGCGGCGCGTACGCGAAGCCGGGCCCGCGATCGACCACGTGCAGGACCGGCGTCGCGCTGTCCCAGGCCAAGCCGATGTCGATCGGGCCCGGCGCGTGCCGCACGACGTTGCCGGTCAGCTCGCCGAAGACCAGCTCCGCCGCATCCAGATCCGCGTCCGGTTCGACCAGCGGCCGCAACCCCGTGATGAACGACGTGCGCGCCGCGTGCGCGGCCGTCGCGTCCTCGGCGTCGAACCGCCAGCGTGGATCGCGATCGAACGAGATCGAGAGAATGGCGACGTCGTCGCGCACGCCGTCGAAGAGCACGGAGTCGCGGATCAACTTCGCCGGCGCCGCGACGTGCGCGATTGCCTCGGAGGAGAGGATCGCGCGCACGCGGTCGAGCCCGGCGAGCACGTCGTGGGTCGATTCGACGAGGCCGTCGGTGTAGAGCACCAGCAGTGCGTCGGCGGGAAGCGTCGCCCGCCACAGCATCGGCGAATCCTCGACCAAACCCAGCGGCGGACCGGCGCTGCCGCCGATCTCGCGCACGCGCGCCTCCGCCGTGCGCAAAAACGGCATCGGGTGGCCGGCCGACGCGAAGGCGAAGCGGCGCGTGCTGCGGTCGAGGATGCCGACGAACGCCGTGACGAACGGATCGGCAAACTCCGCGCGCAGTGCGACGTTCGCCGCAGAGAGAATCGCGTCGGGCTCCAGCCCTTGGTACGCGGCGACGCGGATCGCGTGCCGCACGCTTCCCATCAGGACCGCGGCATCGAGACCCTTGCCGGTGACGTCGCCGATCGAGACGACGAGTTTGCCGTTGGCTTCGAAGGCATCGTACCAGTCGCCGCCGACTTCGGCCTCGCTGGCGGCCGGCATGTAGACGGCGTCGAGCGAGACGTCATCGAAGGCGGGGAGCGACTTCGGCAGCGCGGCGAGCTGGAACGTGCTCGCGACCTTGCGCTCGCGCTCGAACGCGCGAACGTTCTCGATCGCGTGCGCGAGGCGCTTCGCGATCAGCTCGGCAACCTGCACGTCGGCGTCGTCGAAGACGTGACCGCCGGAGCCGTTCGAGAACTGCAGCGCGCCGAACACCGAGCCGCGCCCGCGCAGCGGCACCGTGATCGCGCTGCGGATGTCGAGCGCCTCGAGCATCTCCAGATGGCGTGTGTCCTGCGCCGTCGCTTGATGCACCGCGCTCGGCACCTCGCGGAGAAACACCGTCCGGCCGCCGTCGATCACGCGCGCCGTCGGGCTCGAACGGCCCAGCGGGTACGCTCGCACCATCTCCGTCGCGAGGGCGACCTTCGCCGGATCGCGATGGCGGATCGATGCGGTTTCGATCGTCCCGTCCTCCGCCAGCAGGTGCACGACGCACCATTCGGAGACGCTCGGAACGGTCAGCCCGCTCGCCCAGAACACGCCCGCAAGATCGACCGCGCTCGCCAACGCTTCGTTGATGTCGGCGAGCAGCTGCAGCGCGAGCTCGTTGCGCTTTTGCGAGTCGACGTCGACGGCGCTGCCGATCCAATCGAGCATGACGCCATCGGCATCGAGCCGCGGCGTGACCGATGCGTGGTGCCACCGATACACGCCGTCGGCACGGCGGATCCGAAATTCGATGTCGTCCGAGGCGCCCCCGGCGTGCAACTGCACCCAGTACGCCTCGACCCGAGTGCGGTCTTCCGCGTGCACCAGCTCGCGGCTCATCGTGAAATCCGAGAACGCGTCGATGTCGCGGGCGGTGTATTCGTGCCAGCGGCGGTTGCCGTACGTGATCGTGCCGTCCACGGCCATGATCCAGATCAGGACGGGCAGCGTCGAGGTGATCGACCGATCGCCGGGAGACGTCGCCGGCTGAGGTGTACGCACGGTCGCCCCCCTTTAGCCGCGAACGCCCCCGACACCCATCCGCCGAAGGGCGTTCAGGGAGCGGCGCGCGCCGCGCACGATGCCAATGCGCGCAGGATGAACCGCAGCGCGTGCCGGTCCGACTCGATCCTCTCGCGCCGCCCCGGATCCGCGTTCCGCTCCGCCGCATCAAACCGTTCGCCCGCTTGTTTGCGGCTGAGGCCGTCGTATTCGATCGCCTTGAGAATCGCCGCCTCGCGCCGGATCGCGTCGATGTCGTCGTCGCGGAACCAGGAGTCGGTGCGGATCGCGTGCGCGGCGCGCTGCAGCAGGTCGCCCGGGACGTAGGCGAACCGGGATTGGGAGGGATTGGAGTCGCTGCCACCCGAGGCTCGGAACATTATGGAATCCTCCTCTACACACCCTATCGAGGAACCGCCGATCGCCGAAATACCCGAAACTTGGTAGAGAGCGAAGTGCGGTGCCGAATAAGCGACCGCCTGCCTCGCTGGGCTACTCGGTTTCGCTCGGCGAGGGCGCGTGAACGTGTCCGTTGGCGGCGATCGTGCTCCCGGGCCGACGGCACTTGGCGAGCGCCGCCAGGGCGGCGGCGTGGAGGTCGGGGTTCGTTTCTTCGGCGGCGGCTCGTTCGAGGATGGGGACGCACCACGCGGCGCGCAGCATGCCGAGGTCGCCGATGAGGCGCAGCCGCGCTTCGTCGTCGAGCGTGCCGTTCGCGCCGTGAACCTGTTCGGGCCACGACGGCGACGGCAATACCACAGCTTCCGCGATCGCGACCTCGTCCGCAAGATCGTCCGCGGCTTCCGGCACGCCCACGTCAAACGCGACATCCGCGCGCGGCTGCGCCGCGACGGGCGCCGCAACCGGTACCGCCCGCCGTGACGCGCGACGACGCGTCATCACGACCGCTCCCACGATGATCACGAGGCCGAGGACGATCAGAACCGCCGACGCGAACGCCACGATTTATGCGTTCACGCGTCGCTGTTCGGCGAGGGTTCGCACGACCGACTCGCGTTCGGTTTCGAGCTCGACATCGGTCGGCTCGTGCAGAGCGGCCTCGAACTCGGTCGGTGAGAGCGTCGCGAGCTCCGAGAGCGCGCGCAGCAGCGCGTCGCGATAGGGCGCGAAGTCGGCGACGGGCGCACCGTCGCGCCGCAGCGACGTCCCCATCATCGCCGCGAGCACGCGCCACGGCGCCGCGGTGACGAGCTTCGCGCGTTGCAGCATCACGACGGACTCCGCCAGGACCGCGCCGTCGACGAACCCTTCGATCCGCAGTCCGTCGTCGTCGGGGCGACCGTGCGCCGGACTCTGCCGCAACGCCTCGATCACCGCCTTGAGCGAGGCGCGCATCTCCTTCGTTTCGAGATCGTCTTTGTGCAGCGTCGCGCCCGGCAGCCGCAGCCGCAGGAACAACCGGTCGACGAGCTCGTTGAGCGTCGCCGCATGCCGCTGGAGTTCCGCGGTCGCTTCCGGCGCGACGGCGGCGTCGGGAAAAAGCGCGCGCAACACCATGAGGTGACCGAGCAGACCCGGGAAGCGCGCCTCCTCGAGGTACTGGACGATCCACTCCAACCGCTCGTCGTCGAGGTCGAGGAAGACGGCCGCGCCGCCTTGCTGCGCTTCTTCTTTCGGCGGCGCAGGCGCTAAGCGCGTCGGCTGCGCAGCGGGAATCGCATGCTCTCGCGCGCCGTTCGACTTGACCGGCACGGCGGGCGGCAATTGGATGTACGTCGTCTCGCCGGCGAGCTCGAATTGGCGTCCGCGTCCGGCCGGTTCGGCACGTCCGGCCGCGGCGTCGAGCACCGCGAACGGCAGCAGCGGATCGACGATCGGCATCGCCGGCGCCGAACGAATGCGAAGCGGCGCCGCGCCGACGACGAGTTCCGGATTCTCGTCCCACGTGACGTACGCGCGCGTCTCGATCAGGCTCCCGGCCGGCAGCGGCGTGTTCACGATGATGCGCAAGCGCGCGAGCACCTCGACGCCGGCGCCGACGTCGCCCAAAGTCAGGCCGCTGGTGACCAAGAGCGGCGACGTGCCCGAGAAGTCCAACAGCGGCAGATCGTTGACCGTGGTGCTGCCCGGCGCGTAGACCGCGTTGGTCGGAAGGTCGAGGCGCGCGTTGAGGCGCTTGGCCGCGCCGTCGCCGGTGTTGCGCAGCGCCAGCGTGTAGACGACTTCTTCTCCCGAGTCGACCGCTTCGTCCGGCAGCGACGTCAGCGTCGCGCCCTCGCCGAACGAGGCTTCCGCGTGCGTCTCGAGCTGCATCGGGGCGAGCGAGAACGGCACGACGTTGCCGCCGCTGACCCGCGCGCCGACTTCGAGCACGTCGCCGATTCCGACCGTGCCGACGAGCCGCAGGTGGAGCGTGGCCTCGCGCGTCTCGAGCGCCGGGATCTCACCGAAGACGACCGTCTCCGCGTCGCGCGACGCGCCGTCGACGCTCTCGAGCCGGAGCTCTTCGGGAAGCTGCAGCCGCACGCGCACGTCGCGGCCGCGGTCGGTGCCCTCGTTGTGGAGCGTCAGGCGGCAGGCGGTGGTGCGGTTCGGGCGCAGCACGTCGTCGCTTTCGAGCTCGAGCTGCGAACCCGCAACCGAGAACCTCGGACGCGAGGACGCCACGTGCACGGCAGAGCCGAGCGGGATGTCGGCGAGCGTCGCCGTGCGCAGCGTCGCGCGAACGCGCAGCTGGCGCTGATCTTCGAGCGCGTCCGCGACGCGCGCGTCGAGCCGCAGTTTGCGCTGCACGCCCGGTGGCAGCTTGTCGAGATGGACGGCGCCGTCGTCGGCGATCGTCAGCTCGGTGTCCTTTTCGGTCACCTTGAGCCCTTCGAGACCGTCGTCGGCTTCGAGCTGAAGGCGGACGTCGGTCGCGACGTCGGTCCCGATGTTCTCGAGGTGGATCGCGAACGTCGCGGTGTCGCCCGGCCCGATCTGCTTCGGTGTTTCGCGATCGATCGTGTTGAACGCGGCCGGAAACGCCGGGCTGGAATGCACGGTGACGGTGCGCTCGAAGGCGCGCTCGCCCTTCGACCACTCGACGCGCGCCGCAAGCGCGAGTTCGTGGCCGTTCGCGACCGGCGAGCGGACGACGCCCGCGATCGCGACCGCGACGGAGCGGCCCGGCTCGATGTCGCCGAGGTCGAACAACCCCGGATCCCGGTCGCGGTCGACGCTCGGCGCGTTGTCGACGCGCCGGGAGCCGCCGGTGTAGGTGAGCCCGTCGGGCAGCTTGATCTTCACCTTGACGCCGCGAGCGCGCGCCGTGCCGACGTTGCGCACGCGCGCCGTCAGCTTCACGCGCTGGCCCGGGACGACTTCATCCTCGCAATCCGCTACGAACCCGGTCTCGTCGCTGCCGAAGGAAGGCCGCGAGGGGATCTTCAGCGTGACCGGCGCGAGCGCGAACTCCGCCAGCTCTTGCGTGCAGATCGACGCGTTGGCGACGATCGGAGTCGCGTCTTCGAGCGTCGCGTCGACGCGGACGGTGTAGTTGACGTCGAGCGTCGCGCCGGGGCCGAGGGTCGACGCGACGATCGTCGGGCGCGAGAGGCCGAACGGCTCCGCCTCGGAGAGGCCCGGCGGAGTGCGGCCGTCGACGCGCGCGCTGCCGGCGACGTAGGTGGTGTTGGCGGGGACGGGCAGCAGCACGATGACGTCGTGCGCGCTGCTCTGGCCGGAGTTGTGGATTTGCGCCTTCAGCTGCAGCTCTGCTTCGGGGACCGCCTCGCGCACCGGGGTGAGGGAAAGCTTCGTCGTCGGGCCCGCGAGGGTCGGCCGGCTGCGCACGACGAGCCGGATGATGTTCGACCCGATCAGCGGAACTTCGAACGACGCGATCGCCGCCTGGAGCGTGATCGGCGTGCCGTTCTCGATCGTCGGGGCGACGCTGTATGCGAGGGAGATCTTTCGCTCACCGCCCGGGGGGACGTCGCCCAGGCTCGCGCCCGAACTTTGCAGGAGAGAGGTGAGGCCGCCGTGTTCGTCGATCGCGGTGTCGTCGATGCGCGCGGTGCCGACCAAGTACGTCAGGCCTTCGGGTAACCGGAAGCGGACGCGAAACCCGGTCGCGGTCCCGCCGCCGAAGTTGCGGAACGTGAAGTTCGCGTGCACGGTCTGCCCGGGTTCGACGACGCGGCCCGGCGACACCGTGAGCGTCCGAAGCCCCTCCGGCAACGCAGGCGTGCCGGGTGCGAAAACGTCCGTAAGCGTACGCATATCGCGGTGCCGTTGCGCCCCGAACGATCGACCAACCTTTCAAGTAAGCGGTGTCGTATGATGCAGCACACTTTGAACGAAAGGCGGCAAGGCGGCGGTCACGAACCGGCAACGACATCGAGGTAGGCTGCGATGAGTGACATGGCTGCACCGACCACCGAAGAAGTCCGGCTTCGACCGATCAGCGTCGCAGAGTATCACCGCATGGGCGAGACCGGAATCCTCGGCCCCGACGAGCGCGTACAGTTGGTGAACGGGCGAATCATCGAGATGCCGCCCATCGGCCCACGGCATGCGTCCCGGGTCACCACCCTCCGCCGTCTCTTGGCGGCACGATTCGACGGTCGCGCTACCGTGCGAGAACAGCAGCCGCTGACGCTCGACGCGCGCTCCGAGCCCGAACCCGATATCGTCATCGCGCGTAATTCGCCGGAAGACTACGAATCGGCCCATCCGACGGCTGCCGACGCGCTGCTCGTCATCGAGGTCTCCGACTCGACGCTGCCGACGGACCGCGGGGAGAAGCTGGCCGCGTATGCGCAGAGCGGCGTGCCCGAGTACTGGATCGTCAACCTCGTCGATGGCGTCTTGGAACGGTATGCGGAGCCGGACGGTGCGACGTTCCGCGAGCGCCGCGTCGCCCGTTCCGGCGAGCGCGTCGCCCCGCGAGCGTTCCCCGACGACGCGATCGCCGTCGACGATATTCTTCCGTTGCGCCGCGCGTAGCCTCAGCCGAGCTCGAAGGTGGTGATGCCGAAGATACGGCCGTGCGGAAGCGCCGGTGCGATCTTGGTGTACATCCGCGCCGTCTCGAACATCGGCCGCATGCCGTGGCGTTCCGCCAGCGCGATCGCGGCGCCGTTCACTTCGGGCGTATCGAGGTAGAGCGGGCCTTCGGCGCGCGCCGCCAGCGCACGGAACAGGTCCTCTGCGACGGCGTCGGAGTCCGCGAACAGCGGCCCGATCTTGAACCCGCTGCAACAGGGACGTAGGACCCCGTAGCCGGTGAGCTCACCGTCGTTCACGACGCCAAGCGCGACGGAATTCGCTTGCGCGATCCATTCGCGCAGAAACGTCGGCCGCGGCACGGGGAAGAGTGCTGCGTCGTAGGCCGCTACTTGTTCGAAGGGCATCGTCTTGAGATCGACAACGCCCGCCGGCGCTGAACTGCCGACGCTCACGCCCTCATGCCGAATGTTGCGATGCGCCAGCCGAAAGCCGGACTTCTGATAGCTTGCCTGTTGCGCGACGACGCCGTCGAGCCCGATGGTGCGATCGCCGAGGTAGGACATTGCGGCGTTCCAGATGCGCAGACCGAAGCCGCGCCCACGGAACTCTGGGCGCACGATGTAGAAGCCGATGAAGCCGAAGCCGTCATCGTACGCGACCGCCGATACGCAGCCGACCGGCTCGTCATCGAGCAAGGCCGTCCCGGATTCCAGCCTTCGCGCGCCGCCCACTCGATCGCCAGGTCCAGCTCCGGGCACGTCATGCGGCGCACCGTAAGACTGAGTTGAGGACCGTTCATCCCGGCCTCCGCTTCGTGGGTTGCGAGGGGGACACCCGGCCGTCACGAATCCGTAGCGGCACCGAGGAACCGTAGCGTGAGTGACATGGCAGGCAACACCACCGAAATGGTCCGCTCGCGGCCGATCACGGCCGACGAGTACCACCGCATGGGCGAAACCGGAATCCTCCGGCCCGATGAACGCGTCGAACTGCTGAACGGGCGGATCGTCGAAATGCCGCCGATCGGGCATCGTCACAGCTACGGCGTCATCGCCCTCGACGCTCTGCTGCAGCGGACGTTCGACGACCCCGCCGTGATCGTGGCCCAGGGACCGATTCGACTCGACCGCTTCTCCGAGCCCCAGCCGGACTTGCTCATCGTGCGGGGGCCGATCGACCGGTATGCGACTCGACATGCGACGCCCGACGACACGCTTTTGGTCGTCGAGGTGGCGGAGTCGACGCTGCGCTACGATCGCGGGGAGAAACTTCGCGCGTACGCGCGCATGGGGATCGCCGAATATTGGATCGTCGACGTCGCGCGCGAACGCCTGCACGCCTTCACCGAGCCCGACGGCGAGCGATACCGCACCGAGTCCGTCGTGGAGCGTGAGGGCCGAATCGCTCCGCGCGCGTTTCCGGATGATCTCATCGCGCTCGACGACATCCTCGTTCCTCGACGTTGAACGTGGAACAAGGCGCCGTGGACCGAGGCGTGTGCGGCGCGCTCGACGACGCCGCGGTACGGCGCTCGTTCTATCCACGCATCGCGGCTCGCGGGTACCAGTACGCTCACGAGGGTCGCGTGGTGGAAATCCGCGTCGAGGACGAGGGGCATCAGCTCTTCGGGAAAGTCGCGGGATCGCGCCGGGAGCCGTATCTCGTGTCCGTATCGATCCGACACGTCTCGAATCGGCGCGTCTCGACCTCGTGCGCATGCTCGTGTCCGTTCCAGCGCTCATGCAAACACGCGGCGGCGGTGCTCTTCGCCGCGATCGATCTTCGGGACGACCGCGACGACCATGCCGCAAACGACCGCGGCGACCGGCGTCTCCGACGCGATCCGGAAGTCGAGCGCTGGTTGCGCGCGCTCGCGCCGACAACCGAACGTGCGGCGGAGCCCGCGCAGCATGTCAGCTACCTGCTGAACGTCAACGCGCGACGTGAACTCCTGGTCGAGCCCGCCATCGCGGAAAGACGCTCCGACGGAACGCTGCGTGCGTTGCGCAACCTGCCGCTCGAGCAGCTCGCGCGGTCCGCGATGCGGGCGGCGACCGCCGACGACGTCGTGATCGGAAGGCTCTTGGCAGACGCGGCATCGGTCAGCGACCGCAGTGTGCGCGGCGGCCTGCGCACCGAGGCGCTGGCAGTTCTGCTGCGATCCGGCCGTGCCCGCTGGCATTCGTCGCAGATCCCGCTTCGGCTCGGCGAACGACGCGACGGTACGATCGCGTGGACGCTTCACGACGACGGTACGCAGTCGCCGGAGGTGCTGTGTGCGGGTCAGCCGGTGACCTTGTTCCTGGCGCGCGAACCCTGGTACGTCGATCCGGCGACGGGAGAGGTCGGCCCGTTGGAACTCGGCATCGATCCGTTCGAGGCGATGACGATCCTGCGCGCCCCGCCGCTCCGCGACGGTGACGCGGCGGACGCCGCAACGCATCTCCGTCGGTTCGACATCGCACTGCCGCGAACGACGATCGACGTTCGCGTCTGCGACGACCCGCCCGTCGTGACGCTTCGGCTGAAGCGCACCGCCGAGCGGAGCGGAGCGTGGCGCCGGTACGGCGATCGCGTTCATCGCGAACCCGCCATCGCGCAACTCGCGTTCCGCTACGGAACCCACGAAGTGCTGCCCGGTATCGAGCCCCAGGAAATACGAGAATCCGCTGCCGGAGCGCTGGTCGTTCGGCGACGCGACCGCACCGCGGAAGACGGCGCCCTCCAACGCCTCGCCCAATGCGGTCTCTTGCGTTTCGGCGGTTGGATCGCGGCGGAGATCGGCGCGGATGCCGGCACGTTCGCGTTTCCCGACACCGCGCAACCGCAAAGCTGGGCGGAATTTCTCGTCGACGTCGTGCCGGCGCTGCGCGAAGACGGCTGGCAGGTGACGGTCGCCGACGACTTCCCGGTCGCAATCGTGATGCCCGACGGCCCCTGGGACCTCGACCTCACCGAGCGCACGCGCGATGACGACTTCGACATGGACATCACGGTCGAGGTCGATGGCCGTTCCATTTCGCTCGTCCCGCTCATCGTCGCAGCGCTCGCGCGCTCGCGCACGCTGCTGGATGGTAACGGCACGGTCGTCGTCGGCGCGCTCGGCAAGGGGCGCCATCTCGCGCTTCCCGTCGAGCGCCTGCGCCGGGTCATCGCGACGCTGGTGGAACTCTTCGATCCGAAGCGGCCACAGGGCCGCATCGGCCTCGCGCGCGCCCTCGCCCTCGACGATCTCGACGGAACCCTGCGACTGCGCGGTTCCGGTGTCGAGCGCCTTCATGCCGCAACGCGCGCGCTGCGCGGCGTCGACGCGGCGCCGGCGCCGATCCCCGCCGGCTTGCGCGCGCACCTGCGCCCGTATCAGCACGACGGCCTGAGCTGGCTGCAGCGCTTGCGCGAACACGGCTTCGGCGGGGTTCTCGCCGATTCGATGGGACTGGGCAAGACGCTGCAGACCTTGGCGCACGTGTTGGCGGAAAAGGAAGCGGGACGGCTGGATCAGCCGGTGCTGATCGTCGCGCCGACGAGCGTGCTGCCGAACTGGCGCGCCGAAGCAGAACGCTTCGCACCGTCGCTGCGCGTGCTTGTCCTGCATGGCGCTCGCCGAGCCGATCGCCACCACGAAATCGACACCGCGGACATCGTCGTGACGAGCTACGCGCTGCTGGTACGCGACGCCGACGTGCTCCTCGGTCGATCTTGGCACGCCGCAGTCCTGGACGAAGCCCAGAACATCAAGAACCCCGCGGCGAAGGTCGCGCAGACCGCGTACCAATTGCAGGCGCGTCAGCGCATCGCGCTCACCGGCACGCCGATCGAGAACCATCTCGGCGAGCTGTGGTCGCTCTTCGCCTATGTCGATTCCGCGATCCTCGGCGAACGCGCGGCGTTCAATCGCGCCTTTCGCACGCCGATCGAGAAGAACGACGACGCGCCGCGCCGAGCGGCTCTGCGCGCGCGCGTCGCTCCGTTCATCCTGCGACGGACCAAGGAGCTCGTCGCGCGGGAGCTGCCACCCAAGACGGAGATCGTGCGCAGCGTCGAGCTCGGCACCGCGCAGCGCGACCTGTATGAAACGATACGTGCCGCGATGCACGAGCGGGTGCGATCCGCGATCGCGAAGCGCGGGCTCGCCAAGAGTCAGATCGTGCTGCTCGACGCGCTGCTCAAGCTCCGCCAGGTCTGCTGCGATCCGCGGCTCGTGAAGACGCAGCGCGCGCACGCGCCGGGCGCCGGCGCGAAGCTGTTGGCACTGATCGCAATGCTCGAGGAGCAGCTGGACGACGGCCGGCGGGTGCTGGTCTTCTCGCAATTTACGAGCATGCTCGCGCTGATCGAGGACGAGCTGCGCGAACTCGGCCTGCCCTACGCGCTGCTCACCGGCGACACGCGCGATCGCGAGACGCCGGTCCGGCGCTTCCAGGCCGGCGAACTCCCGCTCTTCCTGATCAGCCTCAAGGCCGGCGGGACCGGATTGAACCTCACCGCCGCCGACACCGTGATCCACTACGATCCGTGGTGGAATCCAGCCGTCGAGCGGCAGGCCACCGACCGCGCCCACCGCATCGGCCAAGACAAGCCGGTCTTCGTCTACAAGCTCGTCTGCGAACGCACGATCGAAGAGCGCATCGTCGAACTGCAGGCGCGCAAGGGAGCGCTAGCGGCCGCCCTTCTCGACGGCGATCTCAGCCACGACGTGCTCGACATGGAAGAGGTCGAGCGACTCTTCAGTTGACGCGAAACGCGTACGCTGCGGTTCAAGGGGCCGCTCCGATGAGAGCAGCGATGAGGCGTGCGGCGTCGCTCGCGACGCGTGCGTCGGAACGAATCAACTCAGCGCGACGAGCACGCCAATCGAGACTGCGCACGTGATCAGCGAGGGCCGCACCCTCGATTTCGCCTTCGTCGATCCGCAGTTCGAACGCGTAGCCCTTGACCTGGGACGTAATCGGACAGGCGAGCATGAGACCCGTGCGCTCGTTGTAGCTTCGCAACGAGAGAACGAGCGCGGGGCGTCTGCCGCCCTGCTCGTGCCCAGCCCGTGGATCGAACGAAAGCCACACGAGATCGCCGCGATGCGGAACGTACCTCACCACACTTCGCGATCGCTGGCTGGCGCGTCGATCCATTCTTCGTCGCGGTGCAACGTCTCGGGCGTGATCGACGCGATTAGCGCGTTGACATCAAGGCGATCGCTTCGAGCGATACGCAGCACGCCGCCTTCGTCGCTGATCGTGACCGAATCGCCCTCGCGGAGTCCCGCAGAGTCGAGCGCGGCCTTCGGTAGGCGCAGAGCCAAGCTATTGCCCCAACGGGAGATCGTCGCGCGCATTGTAGATACATTGTATATCCACCGAAAACCCTCGTCAAGCCTCCAGGCGTTCGCACCATGATGACGTCCCACGGGCTGCATGGGTTTCTGACCGCAGTTGTCAGCGGACCCGAGATGGTGATGCCCAGCGAATGGTTCCCGGTCATCTTCGGCAGTGACGGGCCCAGCTTCACCGACCGAGATCAGGCCGAGCGTATTTTCGGCCTCATCATGCGCATGTACAACGAGATCGCCTTCACACTGGCCGAGGAACCGGAATTCTTCGAACCGATCCTGCTGGCCAAAGGTGGGAAGGGTAGCCGTTCCTACGGCATGTCTTGGTGCGCGGGCTACATCGACGGCGTACATCTCCGCAAGGATGCGTGGCTACGGTACGAAGGCGATCCAGCCGTCGGCGAAAGCCTCGCCGTCATCGTGGACTTGGTGAATGACCTTCCGGGCGAGACTCTCCCACGCGGCATCCGTCGCGCAGACGTCCCCGACCAGCTGTTCGAGGCAGCATTTTCCATCCACACGTTCTTTCTGGACAAACGCCGCCGCGAACGCACCGTGCGTCGTTCATCGCCCCGAGTCGGCCGCAACGCCCCGTGCCCGTGCGGAAGCGGCAAGAAATTCAAGGTCTGCTGCGGGGCGGCGTAATGGGACCGCGTCGGGTCGCAGTGGGCCACCCGTATGGCACACGCACTTGCGACGATGGTTCGCATGGGGATGCATCCGCTCGACGCGACCTACGCCGTCGTCGACGTGGAAACGACGGGGTTCGACCGGAACCGAGACCGCGTGGTCGAGGTTGCCTGCGTCGTCGTCCGCGGCGGGATCGAGGTTCGCGCCTTCTCCTCGCTTGTGAATCCTGGCCTACCGATCCCGGCTCGCGCGACCGAAGTGCACCATATCACTGACTCCCACGTTGCCGCCGCTCCGGCGATCGACGAAGTGGCGCCGATTCTCGAGCGAATGTGCGCCGGTGCGATCGTCGTTGCACACAACGCCGCATTCGATCGCGGCTTCTTACCCATGCTCGCGGACCATCCGGGTCTCTGCACGCTGCGCCTCGCCCGGCATGTGGTTCCCGAACTGCGAAGCCACGCGAACCAGGCGCTGCGCTACGCCCTCGAGGTGGCGCTGCCGTCCGATCCCGGCGAGGCCCACCGCGCGTTCAGCGACGCGCGCGTCACCGCGGCGGTGCTCGACGTGCTGCTCGAGCGCTATCTGCGGATGGGATACCCCGCCGACACCGACGCGCTGCTCGCTTTCGCGAAGTCGAAGATCACGTTCCCGCGATTCCCGTTCGGCCGCCATCGCAACGTACCGCTTCCGCAAGTTCCCGGCGATTATCTCCAGTGGATGCTGCGTTGCAGCGACCCACCGTTCGATGAGGACATCTGCACGACCGCAACCGCCGAACTGCGCCGACGAAGCCGTGGCTACCGCGAGCCGGTGAGCCAGGCCGTCTAACTCCAGGGTTCCACCTCGGAGCCTAGGGCGCATTTGCCGACCGCAACGCGAGCGCAGGCAGGTCATCCGGGATTCACGAAGCGGCAATCCCCTCGAGGTACGGTCGGATGAGTGACATGGCAATCGAGTACAAACTGCGAGAGTTCACGGTCGAGGAATACCATCGGATGGCCGACGTCGGGCTACTTCGCGCGGAAGAGCGTGTCGAGCTGCTTGACGGTGCGATCGTTGAGATGAGCCCGATCGGGGTTTCGCATTGGGACCGCCACGCGCGTATCTCCGCGTACCTCATCGAGACGCTCGGCGCCGACGCGCTCGTCGTTCCGCAAGGCTCTTTTCCGCTCGGCCGTACGAACGAGCCGCAACCCGACCTCGCCGTTCTCGCCCGGCTCGGCTACGGTCAAGCCGGGCGCGGCCCGACTCCAGAGGAAATCTTCGCCGTCATCGAGATTGCCGACTCATCGCTGAGCAAAGACATCGGACCGAAGCTCCGGCTTTACGCGCGATTTGGAATTGCCGACTACTTCGTCGTCGATCTCGAAGGCGACGCCCTTCTCCACTATCACGACCCGCACGACCTCGGCTATCGCAGCGTACAACGGCTCCACGCAACCGACACGTTTACGATCCATCATCTTCCGCACATCACCCTGTCGGCCGCACCGTTCCTGAAACCGCCCGACGAATCGTAGACGCAGCGAGAAAGGGATAGCCGGCCGGCTATCCTAAGACGCCTTTTGTCGCATCGCTTTTCGCATTGCATCATGCTTTGCGTTGCGCCCGCGATTGCCGATTTGCGCGACGCAAATCTGAAAGGGCCTGCCGATGCACTCCCCGTTCCGCAGTACGGCGATCGCCGCTTTCGCGACACTGCTCTTCGCCGTCCCCGCGCTTCCCGGGATCGCCGACGGCGGGGACTTTGCCGCCGGCAGCCGCGTTGAGGGCAAGATCGGATCGCAGTGGAGTCGCTGCACCGTCGTCGGTGAACGCCGCGCCACCGGCGGCTACATGCTGCGCTGTGATGCGCACCCCGATCAAGAAAACGTCTTTACCGCGGCCGACGTGCGGGCGCTGCTGCACTGGTAATAGCAAGATCGCGATAGCGCGGCTGCCACCTGAGCGCAGGCGGGACATCCGGCAGTCACGAAGCGGCAATCCCCGCGAGGTACCGTCGGATGAGTGATATGGCGATGGAGTACAAGTTGCGAGAGTTCACGGTCGACGAATACCACCGGATGGCCGACGTCGGCGTACTCCGGGCGGAAGAGCGCGTCGAGTTGCTCGACGGTGCCATCGTCGAGATGAGCCCGATCGGCCATCGTCATTGGCGCCAGCATGCTCGCATCAGCGCATACCTCGCTGCGACGCTCGCCAACTATGCCTTCGTCGTGCCGCAAGGCTCGTTTCCGCTCGGCCGCAAGAACGAGCCGCAACCCGACCTCGCCGTCCTCGCCCCCCTTCATAGGGGCGACGCGGAGCGCGACCCGACGCCAGACGAGATCTACGCCGTCATCGAGCTGGCCGACTCATCGCTGGGCAAAGACACGGGGCCGAAGCTGCGGCTCTATGCACGATTCGGCATCCCGGACTATCTCGTCGTCGATCTCGAGGGCGACGTCCTCATCCACTCTCACGACCCGCACCAACTCGGTTACCGAAGTGAAGACCGCCTGCACGCAGCCGACAGGTTTACGATCTCTCACCTTGCGCACATCGCGCTGTCCGCCGCGCCCTTCTTGAGATCAACCGACAAGCCTCCGTCAACCTGAGCTTCACTTCGCGCCGGGGCCAAGGCCGGCCATGCGATGGCCACGAATCGGCAATCAACCCGAGGTAGGCTCGAATGAGTGATATGGCAATCGAGTACAAACTCCGCGAGTTTACGGTCGACGAGTACCATCGGCTCGCCGAGATCGGCATGCTTCGCCCGGACGAGCGCGTCGAGCTCCTCGACGGTGCCATCGTCGAGATGAGCCCGATCGGCAATCGGCACTGGGGCCGTCATGCTCGCATCAGCCCGTACCTCGCTGCGACGCTCGCCAATGATGCCGTCGTCGTTCCGCAAGGCTCGTTTCCGCTCGGGTGTAAGAACGAGCCGCAACCCGACCTCGCCATCCTCGCCCCTCTTCAGTGGGACGAAGCCGAGCGTGGCCCGACGCCGGAGGAGATCTACGCCGTCATCGAGCTGGCCGACTCATCGCTCGGCATAGACACGGGGCCGAAGCTCCGGCTCTATGCACGATTCGGCATCCCGGACTATCTCGTCGTCGATCTCGATAACGACGTCCTCATCCACTACCACGACCCGCACGAGCTCGGTTACCTCACCGAAGACCGCCTTCACGCTACCGACACGTTCGCGATCCGCCGCCTTGCGCACATCGCGCTATCGGCCGCGCCGTTCCTGAGATCTCCCGACAAACCGTAGATCCTAAGGGAAGCGTCAGACCTGCGCGAGGACCGGCGCGGGGTGCGCCTCGACGATCTCATGAGCTGCGGCGATGGGGCGTTCGAGCCAGCGCCTGCGTGCGGGCCGAAGGACGACGTGCGCGAGAAGCGCGGTCAGGAAATTCATCACGATGATCGCTTCGAAGACCGGGATCCAGGAGTGGGTCGCGTCGTGGAGCAGCGCGGCGACCGGCCCGCCGAGGACCGATCCGACGCCGAACGCGATGTAGAGGACGCCGTAGTTCGTCGTCGCATGGCGCGTCCCGAACGTATCGGTAAGCGTCGCGGGGAAGAGCGAGAAGATCTCGCCCCAGCCGAAGAACACGACGCCCGACATCAGCACGAACACCGTCGGGTCGTTGCGCGTGAAGAGCCACGCGATCATCGCCAGGCCCTCGAGCGAGAACGCGATCACCATCGTCGTCTCGCGCCCGATCCGATCGGAGACCCATCCGAAGAACGGCCGCGTGAAGCCGTTGGTGATGCGGTCGATCGAGAGCGCGAGCGGAAGCGCGGCGACCCCGAAGACCAAGACGTCGGCCATCCCGAAGTCCTTCGTGAACGCCCCCATCTGCGAGATGACCATCAGCCCCGACGTGCACATCATCGTCATCATCGCGAAGAGCACCCAGAAGAGCGGCGTCTTCACCATCTCGAGCGGCGTGTAGTCTCGCGCGCTCTCGCGGTTCGTTGAAGCCTTCACGCCCGTGCGCAGCGCGGCGCGGGTCGCCGCATCGGGCTGACGCAAGCGGAGGGCCGCGACAATTCCGACCGCGCCGAGGATGATCCCGAACTCGAGGAGCGCGTGCCGGTAGCTCGACGCGGCGATGACGTGGGAGATTGGGATTGTCGTGAGGATCGCACCGGAGCCGTAGCCCGCCGCGGCGAGCCCCGTCGCCAGGCCCCGCCGATCCGGGAACCACTGCACCATGTGTCCGACGACGCCGACGTAGATGATCCCCGTCCCGATGCCGCCGAGAACGCCGTAGGCCAGGTACAGCTGCTCGACGTTCCCGGCGTACGCGCTGAGGACCCAGCTGAGCCCGGTGAGCGCCGCGCCCGTCGCGAGGAGCGCGCGCGTCCCGAACTTCTCGATCAAGAAGCCCTGAAACGGTGAGAGGAACGCCTGGAGCAGCACCAGCAGCGAGAACGTGACCTGGATCGCGGGGAGGCTCACGCCGAGCGCCGCGGTCAGCGGCTTCGTGAACAACGCCCAGACGTACTGTGGGCTCGAGATCGCCATCATGCAGATCACGCCCAAGACAAGCTGGCCCCACCGATTCTTCATGACAGTAATTGTACGGTCCGCAGTGCCGCCGACGCATTACGCAGCCTGCGCGAACACGGCGTCTACGATGCGACATGTGTCGTTTGCAAGCAATAACATGCAGAGCGAGCGAAAGCGGGACAAAACGCGTCGTTGCTTCTGTGACTGTCCGGCGTAACTCTGCGCTGGCTAATCCCTTTCGGGATCACACGGCCCAGCAGCGGCCCGCGGCGACACCCGTGTGGCGCGGCCAGCGGCGCAAAGGCAGGGCCGCGCATCGCGAAGGCGGCCAAGACGACGTTCACGAATCGGCAAAGCCTTCGAGGTCCGCTCTGATGAGTGACATGTTGGCAACAAGCAGCGAGCACGTACGACTTCGGCCGATCACCGTCGACGACTATCACCGCATGGGCGACGCCGGCATACTCCGCCCGGACGAACGCGTCCAACTCACACCGATCGCGGTCGAAAGCTACGCGCGTACGCGCAGAGCGGAGTCCCCGAATACTGGATCGTCAACCTCACTGACGGTGTGGTGGAGACGCACACCGATCCCGACGGCGATCGGTATCGTACCAAACGTATCGTGCGGCGCGGTGAGGTCGTTTCGCTGCTCGCGTTTCCCGACGACGCGATTGACGCGGACGACGTGCTCCCCGAGCAGCGCCCGAAACGCCGTTCGTCGCACGAAGTGTAACGGCGCGTCGGGTCGAACTGCTGCGGCGTGGAGAATGGAACTGCACGGAACCGGCCCTGTCCTTGCGGGAGCGGCAAGAAACACAAGCTCTGTTGCCTGCAAAGCGAGCCGGCGGCACGCTATGAATTTGCGGATCGGGAGAGCATGCTTCAGGCGCTCGGGGAGTTCGTGCGCGCGTCGGTCGACGTCGCGGATTCGGTAGGCGATTTCCTGGGAGAACGCGACGAATCCGAGCGCGATGACGTCCTCGAGCTCGACCTCGTCCAGGACGCCTGGTTCACGTGGGCGATCGTGGATGATCCCAAGGCCGACGTCCTCGCTCGCTTCCAGCGCCGCTACGCGCGGCGGCTCACTCCGGGACAGCGCCGCTACCTCGATTGCCTCGCTGCCACCCGGATGCGCGTCTACACGGTCGTCGCGGTCGATCCCGACCGGGCGCTGCACCTCCGGGACATGCTGGACCGCGAGGACATCACCGTCACCGAGCGCCGGGCGACGCAGGATCTGGTCCCCGGAGACGTCATCGCCGCCCGGCTGATCGGCGGCAAGACGCCGGGCACGATCGAGCTCGAACATCCGGTGATCCCGTTCAGACAGCTCGATGCGGAGCCTCTTCTGAAGGACATCCGGTCATTGCGGCGACGGCTTCGTCGCGAGAACGAGGATCTGGCGGAGGAGATGCTGCGCGTCGCGATTCCCATGCTCGTGAACGAGTATTGGATCGATCGCCTCGAGGCAGCCGCCGATCTGCGCGCGCGGGGATTGAGCGCGCTTCAAACAACGGATGGCGATCCGATCGCCTTTCACGCCGTGACGTTCGCAGTTCGCGATCGCGATGCGCTGCTAGCCTGTCTTCGGGCCGATGAGCGGTTCAGCCCGAGCGATGAGAACGGCTTCGCATGGATCGAGCGGAACGGCGGCCAACGGCGGGTTCTCGGCGACGTGCAGCTCACGCGCAACGAGCTCCGCTGCGAGGTCCTCTCTGCCGAACGCGCGGCGCGACTTCGCGACGAACTCACGCTCGTCGCCGGCGAGCATGCCACGTTTCGCGCCATCGAGCCGATTGACCCAAGCACCGTAGAACGCACCCCCGAATCGGCCGACGCCTCCGAGATCCCGGCCGAGATCCAGGCGCAGATCCTCGGCGAGTTTTACGCAGACCACTATGCGACCTGGCCCGACGAACCAGTCCCGATGTTCGGCGGACTGACGCCGCGCGAAGCCGCAACGCGGCCGAATCTTCGGCCAAGCCTCATCGCGCTGCTTCGCGACATGGACGCCTCGAGCGAACGTCAACGTCGGGCTGGAGGTTTTGGCTACGATTTCACGCCGGTGTGGCGCGAACTCGGCTTGGAGCGATCCCGTCTCGGTCCGAAATCTATCCGGCGTCCCTGAGCCGGCTGCGAAGGACGAAAGAGCCCTGTCAAGGTTGGCCATCGCGCGGTCACGAACCGGTAACACCGACGAGGTACGGTTGCGTGAGTGACATGGCGGCATCTACGGTGCTCAGCGTACGGACCCGACCAATCACGGTCGACGAATACTACCGCATGGGCGCAGTCGGCATATTGCGGCCCGACGAGCGCGTCGAGCTGCTGAACGGGCGCATTGTCGAGATGCCGCCGATCGGACCGCGTCACAACTATGCCGTGGCCGCGCTCCACGCGAAGCTCCTGATCATGCTGGGCGACCGCGCGGTTCCTTTCTGCCAAGGCCCGGTCCGCCTCGACAATTTCTCTGAGCCGCAGCCCGACATCGCGGTTGTCCGCGGACCGCGCGAACGCTACCTTGATGCGCACCCGACCCCGGCCGACGCGCTGGTCGTGATCGAGGTTTCGGATGCGACCCTGACCTATGATCGCGGTGAAAAACTGAAGGCCTACGCAACCGCCGCGATTCCGGAGTATTGGATCGTCGACATCCGCCACCAGCGCATCGACGTCTACACCGAACCTGACGTTGACCGATATCGGTCGCATGCCACCGTCTCGCGTGACCAACGTCTCGCATCGCGCGCGTTCCCAAACGACGCCGTCGAGGTGAACGAGATCCTTGGAACGGATTGACCTTCCGGATTCAGCCGGGGTCGAGATCGCGAACGTGCGCGGGCCGGCGCCAACGGATGGCCGGTTCTCCGTCCCCGAATACTGGATCGTCAACCTGACTGACGGCGTGGTTGAGACGTACACCGATCCCCACGGCGATCGGTATCGTACGAAACGTATCGTGCGGCGCGGTGAGGACGTTTCTCCGCTCGCATTTCCCGACGACGCGATTGCCGCGGACGACTTACTCCCGCAGCGGTAATCACCCCGAGGTTGGGTCGGATGAGTGATATGGCGATGGCGATCGAGTATAAGCTCCGAGAGTTTACGGTCGACGAGTACCATCGGAACCGCCATTGGGGCCGCCATGCTCGCATCAGCGCGTACTGGCCGCGGCGCTTGCCGGCAATTCCTCCGTTATTCCGCAAGGCTCCTTTCCGCTCCGCCGCAAGAATGAGCCGCAGCCCGACCTCGCCATTCTCGCCCCGCTTCATTGGGACGAAGTCGCGCGCGGCCCGACGCCCGAGCAGATCTACGCCGTCATCGAGCTGGCCGACTCGTCGCTCGGCAAAGACACGGGCCCGAAGCTTCGCGTCTACGCACGATTCGGCGTCCCGACTACATCGTCGTTGATCTCGAGGGCGACATCCTCATCCACTATCACGATCCGCACGAGCTCACACCGTGCCTCGAAATCTTCGGCGAGGCTCATCGCTAGGGCCGTGCGGTTCGCCGGGTCCGCGGCCATCGGTGCGCTTAGATATTCCGCAACGCTAGGTTCGTTCCGCGCCTTGACCCGCAATACGAAGAGCAGCGACAGCAGCGCGCAAAGGGTCAACGCTAGGGCGGCATCGATGAGCGGTCCGGGCGCAATCATGTGCCCATCCTTGGGCACACCGAACAGCACAAGGGCGCTTGATCCGCCGGCTGCCAATGCCAGGACTTGTGTTGCCTTGCCCTCGACCGATTTCGCGCCCGTCGTCAGCGCCTCATAGTGTCGCTTCGACTCGTCGAGTAAAAAGAGTGCGGTTGCCGGATCGCTTGGTTGTCCTGGAAATGCCGCAAGCAGCGTCGTGTACGCACATTCGAGAGGTCACTCGCCTAGCCGCCGCCTTTCTCGTGGGCGCTTAGGAAGCGTGGTCGTGCCCAGACTCGACGCGACCGTAGCACACGTGCTACAATGCGACCCATGCCACAGGAAATCACTCAGCGCGAATTGCGCAACGCCAGCGGCGAGGTCATGCGTGCCCTCGACGCGGGCGAGTCTTTTGTGGTTACGCGCAACGGCGTTCCCGTCGGCGAGCTAACGCCACTGCTACGCCGCGGCTTCGTTCCCAAAGCGGCCGTGCTCGCCGCTTTTGCGAACGCACCAGCCATCGATTCCCGGCGGCTCCGGGCCGATCTCGATGCCGTAGCGATCCAAAACCCTACGCCGCGTGCCTGATCGCCTCCGCGGCCTCATCGACACGTCGGTCGTAATCGACCTGGAACGAATCGACGCCGACGGTCTCCCTGATGAGATGACGATCGCGGCCGTAACCCTCGCCGAACTGGCCGCCGGACCACACGCAACAGAAGATCCGGACGAGCGAGCTCGACGCCAGGAGCGCCTCCAGCGGACCGAGGCAACGTTCGCACCACTACCATTCGACGCCAATGCGGCTCGAGCGTACGGCCGCGTCTACGCTGCGGCGGCTGCGGCCGGGCGCAAGGCCCGCGGACGGCGAGCTGTCGATCTGCTGATCGCCGCCACCGCGCTTGCGGCACAGCTCCCGCTCTACACGCGCAATCCCGCGGACTTCGAAGACCTTACCGGTCTCGTCGACATCGTGACCGTTCACGCAACGGCCGCGGATCCGAGCGCGAAGTCACCATCCGCAGCGGCTCGTCGAACTCGCCCAGAACGCACGTAACCGCTCCACGAAGCGTCGCGGCACGGCGTGTCGAACCGCTGCGACGTGGAGAGTGGAGTTGCTCGGAACCAGCCCTGTCCGTGCGGGAGCGGCAAGAAACACAAGCTCTGTTGCCTACGAAGCGTGCCAGCGTCACGCTACGAAATTGCCGACCGGGTAAGCGTGCTGCAATCGCTCGAACAGTTCGTGCGGGCTTCGGTGGACATCTGGGCTTCGGCGGACGATTTCCTGGGCGGCCGAGCTGAATCCGAACGCGACGACGTCCTGGAGCTCGATCTCGTGCAGGACGCTTGGCTCGCGTGGGTGATCGTGGACGATCCCAAGGCCGCCGTCCTCGCTCGGTTCCACCGCCGCTACGCAGGGCGGCTCACTCCGGGTCAGCGCCGCTACCTCGATTGTCTCG